>ERZ857965.261-NODE-261-length-82612-cov-56.289485_pt1 | contig 82612 bp, 77 predicted proteins | sample MGYA00519758_ERZ857965 | MGnify/ENA primary metagenome ERZ857965 (study PRJEB31778, sample SAMEA3449381) | human gut metagenome | biome: human gut; feature: human-associated habitat; material: faeces | place: United Kingdom | collected 2010/2012 ...
TGATCGACTTCCCTCCACAGCATGGAGTGAATAAAACGATACCTTCTTGTAAATCTTAAAAACTAAGTGTATATCAGAAAATTGAATATAATCAATAACAATTACTTATTTAATATTTTTAACATCTGAGCCATTGGGCTCTTTTTTTTATGCCTAAAATTCTTGTGAGCTTATTTTTTTGTGTTGCAAGAATGGTTGACGAAACCGGTAGAATAGACAGAGTGAGAGATGATGGATTGTTTGAATCATTTCTCAATGTTCCGTTTTAAGGGGCATAACTCTCACTTTCCTCGAAAGAAACAATCCTTAAGTAAAGTGGCAAGGAAATTTCGAGAGTTGAACGGAAGTAAAATGCGCACAGAAATCATTTTGATAAGAGGAGCATCTGTTTTTGCAATTATAGATTTCGTGACAGTACGTACGATATTGATGCACTTGTTCGTATATCAGTAGCAATGAAAGATGCAATTAATGAATTTGGAGATGAATATGGTCTACCAACGGTTGGCTTAACTCAGATTTTACTATGACGGATTCATATTCTCCAAATTTAATTAGGTATTCAAAATATTATAAAAGTTTTGGATGTTCATACCGTTTTGGAGAGTATTTTGTTACTATAAAACTTACGACTGCTCGACAATATAAGAATGATATATCTTATATTGTCGGAATTTTTAAAGAAGAAAAAGAAAAAATAAACTCAATTACTCTTGATACAATTAAAACCGGTGTATGTAATCTATTTGATGATTGGATAGGTTAGCGCAGTATTCACAAAATTTCATTACAGAAATTATGAAAAATAACGAGTATGACAAGCTTTATGAACAATATAAATTCATGAAAAGTCGGTAAAAATCTTTAACTGAATTTGATTATGAATATCCCAGTGTAGCTAATGAAGATAATATTTCTTAGATACTAGATCGCTTAAAGAATAAATCTACAAAAGTACCACGCAAGTAAAAAAGACATTTTAGGTATATGGCTCGATGAAAGTGAAAGTAAACACACAAGGATGCTGATATTTGACGAATTAAAAACACGAGGTGTAGCATGTGTTCTGTTTATCTGTATGGGTGGAGTTTCGGGACTCAAGGAAGGAGCCAAGTCGATTTTCAAGAATGTTGTTGTACAGCGTTGTATCGTACATTTGATTCAAGAACAAATCAAATACATATATATCTTCTGTCTTTTCGGCTATATCTCGCTGATGCATTCCTTTCGCATACATAGCTAGTACTTTTCTTCAATTTCAGATACATCTTTTTTATGTTTTGGTATAAGCTTTGGTTCAAAGTCTGAATCTCTGTCGCTAGGTACTTTGATATCTACTTTACTGGAATTTGTTTTAATCTTTTTGTTTGTGTAACCGTTGCGACGATTATCGGTCGTTATAGAACCGTGCTCATTCTTTCCATAGCCTAGATGACTATTTATCTCATTTTCTAGCATTGTTTAAAACATCGGTCCGAAAATGTCTTTTAAAGCCTTTTACATATCCGCTATGCTTTTCGGATTATACTGTTCGATAATTTGCTTTGCAAGTTCCTCGCCAGGTGTGCTTTCCTTCTTTTTTTTCATTTCATTCATTGTTTTTTGTCCTTCCCTTTGTTATAGCACACTTTCACTCAAACGCAAAAAGTGTTCTAACTTACACACTTTACTTTACAAGCTCTAGTCAAACAATTCAGATAATTTTGCATCATTGAAAAAAGGTCCTGCATCTAAAGTCCCATCAAATAGCGCAGCATATACTTTTTTGTCTGCACGGAGTCGATATTTCTCTAATGGATTCATAATGGAAGCGCCATGTTTTGTTTTACTCACAAAGCAAATTTCATCATTACGAAGCATTTCAGATGCTAAGAGTCTCGATTCATGAGAAGTAATAATCAACTGCGTGTTTCGTATCTTTGCTCTTGATAAAAACAGCTCCATTATTTTTACTGTCATTGATGGGTGTAAACATCTATCAATTTCATCGATTACAAAGATTCGGTTATCAGATATTTTAAAAAGAATTTCAATAAGGTCTAATAACCTAGCTGTACCATCTGATTCTTCATTTAAATCAAAAAATATATTTTTATTTTCATGGCTAAATTCAATAGTAGTGATTGTTATTTTATCATTTGCATCTATTTCAAATGTGTAGAATTCTTTATAAGAGCGAGCCATTATTTTTGGGCGTTCATCAGTTTCAGATTCTATGTGTGTATTTGCCTTTTCTAAATCTGCGACAATTCTATTATAAAGCTCATCTGGTATTTTGTTTTTTATCACTTCTACAGGTACTTCTACAATCTTTAATTCGCTGATACCTGTACCAAGAGCATTTAATAACTCAGCAATTTCGTCCAAATTTGTATCTGTGAAATACGGATATCCTGTAAGAATACTATCTGGAAAACTGATATTTAATTTGTCTGCAAACCATTTAAAAACATCTCGCAGAATTTGTAACTCTGGAAGATCAGAAAACATTTTTCCCTTGTTTTTATTTATAATTGACAAAAACAAAGTTTCTTGGTCATTAACACTATCTTCACCATAGTTGTTAAGTTTTGCAATAGCATCAGCTTTTTTAAAGTAGTGTCCAACAGTAAATGCTTCAGCTATAGTATCACGGCAAAATAAATATTTTGGAGAAACAGAACTTTGTTGCTCATATAAATACTCTTTCAAAATGCTACCTGTCGAAAGAATAATCGAGAAGCCATATACAAAAATCTTTGAGTCACAGAGAAATTCTATTTCAAAGTCAGAAGGAATGGTCTTTTTTTTAGAATTCATTCTAAAATACTTATTAGAAAAACCGCGAGGCAATCCATCGACTATCATTCGTTGAACGAATTGGAATGCAGAAACGAGATTTGATTTTCCAGAAGCATTTGCTCCGAGTATAACTTTACATTTCGTAAGTTTTATTTTCTTGTTATTAAAAATTCTTTCAATATTCTTTCTAGCTTTTCCTGCCATCATTGAAAATGTTTCTTTATCGTCGAATGACAAAAAATTTGAAACTGAAAATTGAATTAGCATCGTTATCTCTCCTATAGATTACATACTACGATATCATACTGCAATAAAACGATTTTGTCAATAAAATATTTGTATTTGATGTCATAGGGACTTGTGAAAAGATTGATAAAACGAAATTTTCGATAAATTATTGACTTTAGAAGCTGGGTATGGTACTATATATGCAAGTAATTAGCACTCGTGTCACCAAAGTGCTAGTTAGATAATAGAAAGAGAGGTATTCATTTGAAGAATATACATGAACGTCAAAAAGATATCCTGTCCATTATTTCTAGTCTTGATATATCGCCGACAATGTACAGGAACGCCATTGAAAAATACAATGCAATAACAAAATTCTTAAATGATTGCGGTATTGAAGCAACTATGTATCCGCAAGGATCTTTTGCATTTGGAACCGTTGTTCGTCCAAATGCGAAGGATCCTTCTGCAAATTATGATTTGGATTTTATCTGTCAGGTCTGTGGCTGTCGAACTGATTATACACCGAGCGGGCTTCGTCAAAAAATTGAAGATGCCCTTAACTCGAGTGGAGTGTATGGCGGAAAACTGACAGTATACAAAGAATGCTTTACTATTGAATATGCTGATATCAATGATATAGGTTTCTCAATTGACATTGTTCCAGCTGCAGATGAAGATAGTAATAATAAAAAGCGCCTTATTGGTAAGAGCTTAAATCCCGAACTGATTGAAACAGCAATTGCAATTCCTAAACATAACGGAGAGCGAAATTATTCATGGTTAACTAATAATCCAAAAGGATTCCGCACATGGTTCGATAAGAAGAATGCTCCTTTTTTGGCTGTATCAAGGGCATCATTTCGTGAACGCCTCTTTGAAGAAAATAGTGTTCTTTTTTCATCAGTAGAAGAAATTCCACATGAATTGGACCGTTCAGCACTTCAGCGGGTTATCCAGATTTTAAAACATCACAGAGATGTGTATTATGCTAAATTTGAGGATGGGGATGAACTTAAACCTATTTCTGCAATTATTAATGTAGTCACCACTCAGATTGCTTCACAGTATAATCCTAATTGCTCTGTTTTTGAGTTACTGGAATATGTACTCGGTGAGCTAAATATCTATGCGCAGCAAGAAAAACTTACATTTAAGGAGTTTGCACAAATATACAGCAATCGCACTGTTTTCTCCCGATCAGACGGAAAATGGCGCATAGAAAATCCAGCAAATCCGGAAGATAATTTAGCCAACAAATGGAACCAAGATAATAGAATCCCTGCATATTTCTTCCGCTGGGTCAAAGCCGTTAAAACCGATCTCATTGAATCTTTACAGCAAGAAGATGAGCAACAGTTTAGAGCGGCAATTGAAAATGGATTTGGAAAAACATCGGTAACCGCTGTTTTAGGCAAAAAGTATTGTAAACTTATTTCACCGAAACCTATTGCTTCACAAGGTGTAGCAAAACCTTACCGAAGACTATGATTTTTTGTAAAGAATCCGCCGTGCAGCAGATTGACCATCTGCTGCATATATATGATGGACTTAGTATTGAAAACATACTTGATACAGAAATAGTCCTTGTGGGACATATTCTAGTAAACCGTACAGCATTGGGTTACCAACTATACAAAAAATATCAGATTAAAATTATTATTCCTCTGAATTCTGATAGTTTACCTTATGTGATTGATATAGGCAATCAGATTGAAAAAGGATATCCGCATCGATATGCAGATGGACGATTGTGCCTCGAAACAGATACGGCAATTCGAACTTATTTCATTACAGGTTTTAATCTGGAAATTTGGATGCAGGATTTTGTTGAGCCTTACTATTTCTCATATGAATATTATCAAAGATATGGTGTATTTCCATTTGGAGAACGTGCGCATGGTATAGAAGGAGTACTCCAAACATACGGAGAATATTTTAACGAAATAGATTATGTGAAAGTTTTTGGGTTAATGAAATTTATTCAGTTTGGTCAATACCGAGGGCATTTGTCATGTCCATGTGGGTCAGGAAAGAAAATGCGGTCGTGCCACGGAAAATTTATAAAGAAGTTTTTTGAAAATAACAACTTAAAAATTATAGTTCAGAGTGACTATAAAACAATTAAGGAGATGTTGGAGGCATATTATGAGCAGTCAAAAAATACAAAAACTGCAAAATGAGACGAGATTTTTAAAGATTCAATATGCGGCTCGCAGATGCTTTAATATGGCTGAGAATTATAATTACTTTGCTTGGTTGGCCTGTATTGTTTCTGCGTTTTCCATATTTCTTCCAGATACTTGGCATACATTTATCATTAATGGCATACCGTTTATTTTTGATTTTGTAGCCACAATATTTTGTAAAATGACACAAAGAAATGTATACTGGGGCGCATATCTTAGAAAATATTTTGACGCAAACGTGATTGGCATAAATGCTAGTCAATTCTCAAAATCTGAAGAACAGAATATACTTGAAAAGGCAGAATCTGTTTTCTCTGCACATCCACATGAGGGATTAATTCAAATTAAAAATACGGGTCATGATGTTCCGCCCGGGGTTAAAGATTGGTATGAATTTTCCACCCCATTAAATGCTGTTGAAGCTCAATTTGAATGTCAAAAGCAAAATATATGGTGGAACAAAAAAATGAGCCAACGAAAAATTCCTATTATCATCTTTGTGGGAATATCTATTATTGTAGGTTTTGGATTTTTTATGCATATGTTAAATCGTAGTATTTTTACTACCCTTCTTTGTTCAGGTGGCATTATCCTTAAATTATCTGAACGGTTATATGAAAACATAAAATATATACAAGTTTCTCTAAAAATAGATGGTTCAAAAGAAACCATAGAAATCAAGCCTGAGGAAAAATATGTAGAGCACTTGCAGTCACTAATTGATGAACGGCGCGGAATTAATGTTCTCGAGTTAAATTCTATTCACAAAAAGGTGGCCGCCAAATTATCTGAACTCTATAGCAAATCCTCAGCCTCACATTCCTAAAAGTTTATACACATTCCCACAACGCTACTACGACGAAATTTGCTTCTCTTATAGAAATAGAAACCCTTTAACGTTAAAATTAAAGTGCATACTCTAAGAAGGTTAAATCACATGGACGAAAATAATTCCATCCAGCTTTTTGAGGATAGAAAATTACGCACCATATGGGACGAAGAACGGGAAAAATGGTATTTCTCTGTTGTAGATGTTATTGCCCTCCTGAAAGATAGTTCTAAACCAACAGACTACCTCAAAAAATGCGTAAGCGTGATGAACAGTTCACAAGCTATCTGAGGATAAATTGTACCCAAGTAGCTATGATGGGTACAACAGGCAATTGGTCGCGCATTAGATACTTATCAAAAAAAAGGATATGATACAGAAAGGATTCACCAGCGATCCCTTTCGATCTGCGTTCGTAATGAGCTTACCACCGAATGGCACGAGCGCGGCATGTAGCAGGATAAAAAGTATGACATTCTTACCGATGAGATCGCGAAAACATGGTCCGGCAATGACTATTCAGCAATATAAGAAACTGAAAGGTCTGAAAAAGAAAATTCTCGTGATAATATGAGCACTATGAAAATTTTTCTAAATATGCTGGCAGGGGCTACAACCACAGAACTGTCAAAAGCCATCGGCCGAAAGATTTTTCTGAAAGTCAAGAGATTGCCCGTCGAGGCAGCAGCTATGCCGGTCGGGTTAAACCAGATATCGTAAAGGATATCGACCGACTGGTCATTATATCGCAGAACGCCACACAGCTTAATGCCGTAGTTGTTGGCATGATATAAAACATAGCGGAAACGGAAAAGCCTGATAATAACGAAAATAAATAAAAAATAGGGAGTACAGCCAATCGGATGAACCGAAAAGCTGTATTCTCGTTTGCGTGGTAGAAAGTGTTTGAAATATTTTTAACATCTGAGCCATTGGGCTCTTTTTTTATGCCTAAAATTTGGCGGCAGGGGAGTTGTAACAGGTAATATATACAAATATCGGAGGTTGGTGTTGGTGAAACTTACAAAAATAAAATAACTCATAAAAATATATTTACAACTTTGCATGATGTGATATATAATAACAATAGTATACAAAATGTAGGAAGATAGCAGTTAAAAACAGTGAACAATTACCAAATGATTTATAAGTGAAAGGAGGGCAGTTTTGAGTTCAAAAAGAAACCACAGGGGAAATTTTTATTAAACTTATTAACAAAATCAAAAACAGGAGGTTAGAGTATGAACGGAAAAATAAAGAAAATGTTATCGGCAGTTTCAATAACATTATGTGCAACGGTTGGATTGTCGTTGCCTGTTGATGTTGTAGCGGCGACACTGCCAAAGGCGGAAACTCAATATTCATCATTCGATAATGTTGTCGGAGAAAATCCAGAAGAGAGCAAAATCGTCAAAGAGCTTACGAACGAAAGAACGGAAAATTCAAAAGAATTTTTGCTCGAAGACGGAACAAAAATGATTGCTCAGTACAATGAGCCTGTCCACTACAAAGACAGCAAGGGTAAGTGGGTTGAGTATAACAATACTTTATCGGAAGATAAGACTGCATCTCCCGATGAAGCAGGTGATTCTTCATATACAAACAAAAGCAGCGATATTTCCGTAAACCTCTCAAATAAAGCAAAATCAAAGAATATGATTTCTCTGAAATCGGACGGTTACAAAATCAGCTGGGGTTATGACAATGCAGGCAAGAGCAAAGCTGATGTAAAGAAAAATAACGAAAAAACAAGCGGTAATGATAAATTTACTACGCTTAAAAATATAACAACAGAAACTTTGTATAAGGGTGTTTTCAACGATGTTGACTTGCAGTATTTTGTCACTACAACAGGCATTAAAGAAAATATAATTTTAAAGAGTTCAAAGGCTCAGAATGAATTTACATTGAATTACAAAATTCCGAACCTTACCGCAAAGCAAAAAGATGATAAAACAATCACACTTTCAAATAAGGACGGAAAGGAAATATATACAATCTCAGCACCGTATATGTATGATGCAAACGGCAGTTCAAGCACACAGATGAAAATTGAGATTGTAAAGCAGAAAGGCTCAAATCTTCAAGTTAAGCTGACTGCTGATTATGCTTTCATTCATACAATCGGCAGAGCATTTCCTGTTACGATTGATCCTGAAATCACAACTACTCTCAAAAGTGATCTTACATTTTATGAGAATGCTAACGGCTCTGTAAACAGTTACGGACCGTACTATACATCTAAAAATTCATATGCAATTTGTACTGTAAATAATCTTCCGAAGCTTGAAAGCGGAGAAGAGGTTATAAGTGCCAAATATAGTTTTGAAACAGAAAACGGCAGTAAGCTGTTTGCTGATGAGGGTGAAAACCCTATCATTGTGAATGCTCATAAGCTTACATCTGCTTCAAATGGGAATGTAAAATACGATTCAAAAGTGCTTGATTATGATTCTCTTACATATGAAGATAATCGGTATTTGACATTTGACCTTACAAGCACCTTCAAAGGCTGGTATAGCGATACCAATACCAAAGGTTTTGTCATAGAGGCACTTGATACAGTCGGTTCAAAAAAAGTTGTATTTAAGTCTTATACAAAAACATCTACAAAACCTGCCTTAACGCTTATCTACAAAGATTTCACCGGAACAGAGAGCAATCTTTCATACCACACAATCAATGTCGGCACTAACGCACAGGCGGCTGTATCGAATTACCTCGGCAACCTTGTGATTAACCAAACTTTGTATGAGGGAACAGGCTCAAGAATGCCATTGAGCATTACTGCAACATACAACAGCATTAACAAAGACACAGCTTTTGAGAACGGTTCTGCAAGCGGTTACGGTTGGCAGTTCTCATTTAATCAGTATGTAAGAGAGGTGACTGACAAAAACCTTACCAAAGCAGGCTACAACTATATCTATATCGATGCTGACGGTACAGACCATTACCTTAAACTTGTTGAGGGAGAAACCGCAAAATGGGAAGATGAGGACGGCTTAGGCATTACGCTTACCAAAGACGAAAATAACATTTTCATTGATAACGGCTCAACAACTCAGACTTACGAATCAACCGCAAACGGCGGCAAATTCCTCTCTGAAAAAGACGAACACAAGAATACAATCACATATACCTACACCGACGGTGACTTAACAAAAATCACAGACGGTTCGGGCAGAGAAGTTCAGTTAAAATACAAGAGCAGTACCGACGGCAAAAAGGTTGTAAAAAGAATTACAAAGCCTGATGGCACTGGGATTGATATTGCTTATACAACCGCAAAGGATAAGGTTACTTCAATTTCATTCAATGACGGTCACATTTCACGATTTGAATATGACGATAATTATAACCTGATTTCAATTTCGGGTGTGTCCGACAGCTATATGAAATCCCTGCCGACACATAAATTCACTTACACAAACGGCAAAGTAACAAACATCACCGAATACGGTACTGACGGCACAGAGGGAAATCACCTTAACATAAGCTACAAAGCCGACAATACAACCGTGTTTACAGATAAGCAGGGACACAGCGAAACTCATATTTTCGATAACAGCGGTTCAACTGTTTCTGTTCTTAATTCAAACGGCTATGCAACTTCGTCCGAGAACACAGGACTTGTAATTAACAACAGTGCAAACGCATATACTAAAAACTACATTACAGAGTCCTCACAGCAGACAGAAGTAGGTGGCGGTAAGTATTACTTTGTATCAAACGGTGCAAAGGGTAGTACAACAAGCACAGGCGGTAAGGTAACAGTCGATAATTCAGCCGCAACAGAAGAGGACGGTTATTATCAGTATCTCGGAACAACTTCACTCAAGGTTGAAAATCCGACAAGTGAGAATAACTCCGCATTCTTTACAGGCTTTGCTCATCAGTTCAAAGAAACAACCTTCAACGGCAAGGATGTAACTTTCTCCGCATATGTAAAGACAAAGAATGTAAAGCAGATTTACAGTGGCGGCTCAGTCGGAGCAATCCTCAAAGTTAAGTGTCTTGATTCATCAGGCAAAACTGTAAAAGAAATCAACAGTATCGGACTTACAGGCACACTTGATTGGCAGAGAATCAGCGTAACCGCAAATGTGCCGAGTACAACAGCGTCAATCCGTGTGTATGGCTTGATTAGATATGCATCCGGTACAGCGTGGTTTGACTGCATCCAGTTTGAAGAGGGCAATTGTGCAAACAACTTCAACGCTCTTCAAAACAGCGATTTCAGCTCAAATGACAACTGGCTCACAGAAGAAAACAAGAGCATTTCAGCCAACAAAGGAACTGTAACAATAGGCGGTACAGCAGGTGCATTTGATGATGAAAATGCCGATTCATCAAGCGATGACTCGACAGATGAAACACAGCCGTCAACATACACGAAAACCGTTACAGAAACTGAACCTAATGACAGCATCACCACATACGATGATTACGGAAATGCAGTTAAAACCGAACAGGGATATGTTACAAGAACTGTAAAGAAAACCTATGAGGTTGAAGAAGTAACGAATGAGAGTGGTGCTGAAAACTTAAACAGTACTCCCAAAAATACTACAAATATAAATAATGTTATGAGATATGATGCGTTAGGAAATAAATATATCTATCAAAAAATAGCAATTAATAAACCAAGTGTAATGTTTACTTTTAGTGGGACTGCGAAGGCGGATTCTGTTCCAATATCAAATTATTGCAGAACATTTGGAATTGTAGTTAATATTTATTATAAAAATGATAAATCTCCAGAGCAACATTATAAAGAATTTAGTGCTGATACAAATATTTGTCAACAAACGAATCTGTCTATAATTCCAGAAAGTAATAAAAAAATTATAGAGTATGTTACAATAGCATTTGTATATGGTTATAATAAAAACGATATGATTGTTTACAATGCTGAATTAAATATTTCTTCAGTAACAAAACAACCAGCAATAACATCTGATAATAATAAAAAAGCATTTGATAGTGCTATTGCTGAAGAAATTATGTCAGAAAATATAGATAAATCTAGGCCATATATGCAAACTAGTTCTGAGTATGATGATACTGGAAATTATATGACTTCAAAAATGAATTTTCAGGGAAGTACAACACAGTATGCTTATGACGTCAACGGCAATGTAACTTCGGTTACTGATTCAGATGATAATGTGACGAGCTACACATATGATTCATCAGGCAACCTTGCATCTGTTAAAAACGGTGATTCTGAAAACTCATATACATACAGCGGTTTAGGCTCTGTATCAAAAATTACACACAATGGTTTTGACTACTCATTTAACTACGATGTTTTCTACAATCTTGTGTCAACTAAAATCGGCAATGTAACTGTTGCAAGTCACACATATGACAGTAACGGTAATCTTACAAAGACTGCTTATGCAAACAGTGATTATCTTGAATATGCTTACGATAACTATGGCAATATTTCTGTAATCACAGGTGAAACAGGTAAAATTGCCGAGATGATTTACAACAAGCAGGGGCTTGTTACAAAGGCGGTTGACTATTCAAGCGGCGAAACCTCATATTACTACTACACATTTGACGGTTCGCTTGAAAGCGAATATCGCACATCATCTGACGGCAGTCTTACTCACTATATCATAACCGATTCAAACGGCAATACAGTTGAAAAGACATCTGTAAACGGTCAGACAAAGACCATTACATCAGGCACAGATAAAGAAGGTAAGTCATTTGTCAGCAATGACGGCGTAACTAACGAAACCTCAACAGATGATTTTGGCAGAGTGTCAACTGTAACAACAAAACAGAACAAGAGCGATACCGTATTTACAAAGCAGTATTCTTATTATCACGGTAGTGAAAGTAATGCTACTACCAATATGGTTGGCGGAATCAGCTATAAGTTGAGTTCCGATAAGGTGCTTGACTACAGTTATAATTACACCGACACAGGCAATGTAGAAAATGTGTATGAAAACGGTAAAAAGGTAGCCGTATATACATATGATGAACTTAATCAGCTTGTATGGTATGCAGATACCCGAACAGGTCGCTATATCAGAATAGTTTATGATAACTACGGCAACATTCAAAGAATGGAATCGTATTCACTCGGAACTAACTGGGCACCTGTAAAATTGCTTGAAACAAGAACTTATTCATACAGTGATGCTAACTGGAAGGATAAGCTCACTGAGCTTGACGGCGACAGTATCACATATGATAAGAACGGCAATCCATTGATATACCGTGATGATATGACTTTTGAGTGGGAGAACGGAAGAATTCTTAAGAAGATTAACACTTCCGATAAAGCTGTTCAGATGAGCTATGACTCAAACGGTATGAGAACGCAGAAGTCCGTTGACGGAGTAAAGACTAACTATTACTATGACAGCAGTAATAACCTTTTCGCACTCACTCAGGGCAGTGATACGCTGTTCTTCTACTACGATAACTCGGGTGAAGTAATGTCTGTTTCCTGCAACGGAACTATGTATTACTATATCAAAGACCTGCAAGGCGATATTACGGAAATCGTTGATAAGGACGGCAAAGCAGTTGCAGAGTATGCCTATGATGCGTGGGGCAATATGCTCACCGAAAACAACGGCACACTCGCAGTTGGCAAACTGAACCCATTCCGCTATCGCAGTTATGTTTATGATGAAGAAACAGGCTTGTACTATCTCCAGTCCCGTTATTATGATCCTTTCACAGGCAGATTTGTGAATGCTGATACGAACTTAAATACTAGTGCATTAGGACTGAATGTGTATGCATATTGCTATAATAATTATCCTAACTACTTAGATAGAGATGGCTTCCAACCAATATGGGCACAAGTTATATGTGGTGCTGCTAAAGATACAGAAATTTATAAATGTTTTGTTAAAATCACACAAAATGGTGATTTACCAGAATTATTTTATATAGCAGGGTTTGTGCGTGATAAAAAAGGCATTTACCATGCAAGACAAGATTGTCTGCAACAATATGCAGGATATAACGATTTTTATGATTTTATGTTTAATTTAGGCACTCAAATGAAAACTCAAAAGTTTCCTTTTAGATATAATGGCAAAGATTATATATTGTGGGCTTGGAAAGGTGATTATCTGAATTTGGGTGCTGGAGCGGAAATGGGATTTTATTATGGAGGAGAACCGCACTGGCTTGTTGATACAAATTCCAAATTAAATATGGCTTTATTTGTAGAATACAATCATAGAATGATAATATCATTTACTCCTAAAGAAAAATATTGGTGGATAACAGGATTTAATCCATATTATCAAAATCCTAATGTCAATATGTTAAAAGTTACAATTAGAGTTAGATTTGATAATCCTGATATGTTTGCTGCTTTTTATAACAAATACAAAAGGAATCCTTATTGGACATTTGTTCGTCAGTGGTGTACTGGAGTCTTTGAATTTTAAAAAAGGAGTATTGCAAGTGAAAAGATTTTTAAAAATATTGTTAAGCTTATTTGCTATGGCTTTTTTTCTGTCATCTTGCAGTGAGATACACAAATTGTACAGTAATGATCAAAATATTGCTGATAATACAATGGCTGAAATTTCAGAATATATTAATTGTTCCAAAAATAAATCATTATCATTAATGTTTTCAAAAAAAGCTTTGACTGCAATTGAAAATATTGATGAAAAATTAAAGAAATTTGTTGCGAGGTTACATAGTGGAATAAAGGAATATGAACTGGCTACCGGTCCGATGGGTAGTGGTGAATATTACTATGGAAATAAGGTAGAGTCAATTGATGTGGGATACAAAATACTGACAAATGATAACGAGGAATATTACATAGGGTTCAGTAAGGTATATACTTGTTCTGAATATGATGATTTGTTAGGTTTATCTTCTTTGCGATTAACTAAAAACGATGATGCATTGTGGGATATCAGAGAGAATGAATTTTATATCGAAGTCGAATAATTAAGATACTATTTATGTATTCTATAACCTCGTTTCAACAAAAATAGGCAATCTTGCAATTACAAGCAATACCTATGACAGTAATGGCAATCTCGCAAAAACAACCTATGCAAACGGTGATTATTTTGAATACACCTACGATGATTACGGTAATATTTCTTTAATCACAGGCGAAACAGGCAAAATTGCCGAGATGATTTACAACAAGCAAGGTCTTGTTACAAAGGCAGTTGATTATTCAAGCGGTGAAACCTCATATTACTACTACACATTTGACGGTTCGCTTGAAAGCGAATATCGTACATCATCTGACGGCAGTCTTACTCATTATATTGTTACCGATTCAGACGGCAATACAGTTGAAAAAACATCTGTAAATGGTCAGACAAAGACCATTACAACAGGCACAGATAAAGACGGAAAGTCATTTGTAAATAATGACGGCGTAACTAACGAAACATCAACCGATGATTTCGGCAGAACAACACAGGTTAGAACTGTTCGCAGTGACGGTACTCTTGTATTTAATACAGACTATGAGTACGCAAACGGCAAGGCTGAAAATTCAACAACTAATCTTATCAGCAAGTTTAGCCAGTCGTATGGCGGTGACAGCGTTTTATCCTACGATTATTCTTATGATAACAACGGCAATATTACCGAGATTAAGCAAAACGGCAAAGTCATAAACAAGTACACTTATGACAGCCTTAACGAGCTTAAAGAAGAATATGATTATGTAAATAAATTTTACATTAACTATTCTTATGACGGAGCAGGAAACCTGCAAAATAAATATGAACAGGTTCTTGATCCGACCTACGGTTATCCTACAGGAACACAGCATGGTAATACATACGAGTACACCGATACAAGCTGGAAGGATAAGCTGACAAAGGTTAACGGCAGTAATATTTCATACGATGCAAACGGCAACCCTCTGACATACCGTGACGGAATGACATTTGAGTGGGAAAACGGAAGAATCCTTAAAAAGATCAGCACTTCCGACAAATCCGTTCAAATGAGCTATGACTCAAACGGTATGAGAACACAGAAAACCGTTGACGGAGTTAAGACCAACTATTACTACGACAGCAACAAAAACCTTATTGCCCTTGTAAAGGGTAATGATACTCTGTTGTTCTACTATGACAGTGACGGAAGTGCAACCTCATTCTCATATAACGGTACAATGTACTTTTATGTGAAGAACTTGCAGGGAGATATAGTAAGAATAATTGACCTTTCGGGTACAGAAGTCGCAAGCTATGTTTATGACGCTTGGGGTAACATAAAAGATACCAAAGGCGAGCCGACAATTCGAGAAATAAACCCAATTCGTTATCGTGGCTATGTTTATGATACTGAAACTTCACTCTATTATCTCCAAAGTCGCTACTATGATCCATTCACAGGCAGATTTTTAAATGCGGATGCTTACTACGATACTTGTAACTCTGTTTTAAGCACCAATATGTTTGCTTATTGTGAAAGTGATCCCATTAATTATATTGATCCATATGGATATGCTAGCTATAAAAATAGTTATAGATACAATAAATCTTCGAAAACATACAATATAACCACAAAAATTAATATTATGTGGACTAACTTGACTTATAAATATACTATCAAAAATGGTGTTGTAAAATTTTCGTTCGAAAAGAATACTTATTGGAGTGTTCTGTGGAGAGGAGGAGGCAAACTTCTCGCAGAAGCAATATATAAGGTTGCAAAATCAATTAACAAAAACTATTTAAAAGGACGAACTATCGGGGGAGTAAATACTGAAATACAATTACATTATATTGCATTTAAGCTTGGTATTAAAAAGTCCAGTTCTAAAGCAGCCGATATTGGTGCATCTTATGGTAACACAGGATATGATAGTAATGCTTGGTTTTTCGAGGGAGGTAATGCTGCAAAAATTATAGCTAAATTTAAGATTAGTAGAATATGGGCTATGGCATCCCTGATTCGTAACATAGTGAGGTATTTATAAATGAGGAAGATATTATCAATATTTTTAGTTATGGTATTGTGTGTAATGCTGCTTGGATGTAATACTGATTTTTCTAATTGTACGAGCATTAATATTAGATGCGGAACAATTAAAGTCCCGGAAAACTGGGATGTTTCTTATGCTGAAAATTTAATGTATTTTTATAGCGATAATGCTAATGATAAAAAGAATATTTATATTTTTCAAAGTAATTCATTTAGTGAATTTAAAGATGATAGTTCTTATACAGTAGGTATTGTTGAAACGAATGCATTTTCAAGTCAATTTCAAAGCTTATATACAATTTCAAGTAATGTAATCTCAAATGGTGCTGTTTATGGTGAAGCTATGGTTTCTGTTGACGGAACAGAACAGAAAATGAGATTTTTGGATTTTGGATCTGAAAAAAATGAAATCTTATTATTTGTTAGTTCTGATAATGTAAATGACGAAACCCTTATGCAAATTGCAGAATCTTTTGAATCTACATAATATCAACAAAACTGGTACTCTTCACCGTTGTTTACCTTAAAACAAACTCAGTGCCGTGCTTGTGGATGCCCCATAGGCACTCAATATGCATGGCAATGTCATAGTCCGTCATATTATTAATCAAAATATTTTGTGATTATTAGCTCTATCTATTAAATCACAATAAAATTTCACTATGATGCTGATATACTTTGAAGTAATTATCAGCATCATAGTGTCAATAAAGTATAACAATTACTTGTTTAATATTTTTAACATCTGAGCCGTTGGGCTCTTTTTTTATGCCTAAAATTATTGTAAACCCATTTTTCGTGTTGCAAGAATGGGTGACAAAAAAACGGTTGAATGGTCTGGGCGAGAGATGATTGATTGCATAAATCATTTCTCAATGCTCCATTTTAAGGGGCAGAACTCTCACTTTCCTTTAAAGAAATAATCGCAATAGAATAAATTATCGAAATGTTTTGCGGTTATAAATTGCAAAACTAATCTACTACTGATAGGTGTTGATGATGTCAAGATGATTTGTATAGCAGACTTCCTGTTAAGTGCTGAATACTAATGCTTAGAATTATTAAATGCCCGCTTGGTAACAGGCGGGCATTTTCTGTGTTTTATTGTATTTCTTACGATAGAGATATAATCGTTTTAAAAAATGCAAATTCACAGTGATAATAGCAAAAATTAGCTATAAAAAAGGAAACAATATAATAAATCAAGGCTCAGTATTAACTGAGCCTTGATTTATGTTATTTGGATTCATTTGATTTTTCTGGATAGAGGCAGGGGATAGCTGAAGCGATTTTTTTCAAATCGTCCGTGCTTTGATCTGCACAAGCTACCACAACATCAATGACTGCTGGATTCTTTAGAATTATATCAATTGCGGTAGACAAGTTTTTTACAGTATCTACATCTTTGACTTGCAATAAGCTTTCAAATAGAGGAATGCGGTTATTAATTTCTGCTATAGACAATTCATCAGGGCTTTCAGAAAACAAGGCATCGACCAACTTCTGTGATGATTCATTTAAAGCAAAAAATTTGATTATAGCATTACCTGTTTTTGCCGGCAACATACTAAGCCAATTGATTGAACTGTTGTATGGATCATCATCCTTATAAAAGATTGAGACAGGCACATCAAGAGCTTTAGCAATTGCATTTAATGTTTTTGTATTTGGTTTAGCAACATAGCCGGCACAAATTTTTGATAAGGTAGTGTAGCTAATGCCGGACAGTTCCACAAGCTGTTTGATTGTGATACCTTTATTTTTACGGATTTTGTTAATTTTTGAAATATCAATAATTTCCATTCATATTAACTCCAATCTTTAACGCTCCACATAGCTTAACTTTGAAATTTTCTCCATAATAATACAATATTATTATACCCGATGTTGCAACATTGTCAATAATCTTTTTTTTGAAACTTTTAAATAATTAAATCATTAAGTGCAACTCTTGACATCTTATTAACCTAACTGTATAATGAAGAAAAGGCATATATTCAACAAAATATTCAATATAAAGTCGAATTTCAGCGTGAAATTATACCTGATTTCGTGCCGTTATTCTTTTTATCAGGTGATGAATGTTGTATTTTTTAAAAAGCAAAAACATAAAAACAAAATTAGATAAAAATACGAATAAGGCGTTTGTTCCAACTACGATTTTAATTACTGTATTACTTTCTGTATGTTCTTTAGTCCATGCAATATGTTCTTTCTTTAATGTTGTAGTTGTATTTGTTTTTATTTTGCATTATGCAAAGGGTTCACAACCCCGTAGTAAAAAAATTGTATATACAATAGCTATATTATTGTGCAGCACTCTATCTCTTTGTATGGCTATTATGATTATAATTGCGTTAATAAGCACTTGTGGCACAAGTAAGTTTGTTGATGTGTTAAGAACATTATGAGGAGGAGTTGTATGCGTTCAGAAGAATTAAATACAATTAAATATGTAATTAAAAACTTTAACTTATTAAAAACACAGTTTCACATATTACATAGTTACAGAATAGCAGATTACATTGAAGGTAAAGTAGATTTTTTGGACAAATACAACATGAGCGATTTTATAAGTCTTATTGAAAAATTATCCTATACCTTCTCAATGTACCACAATGATAAGACTAACAAAATTATCATGCACACACTTCAAGGCGAAAATATTAGAAAAATAACTGAAACATTGTGTGTGAGTAATCACACGGTATTAGACTCTCAAAATGAATTTTATAATTATGTGTTAGCCAATGTGAGGAGTTTGTAATATATGTGCCTGACTAACGAAGAATGCATTTATATCTTATGTCAATACAAAAACTTCAAATTAGCATATGAATTCTATGCAACGAATGATGATATAGCTGACGATATATCTTGTATGCTTATGGATTATGAAATAGGTCAGGATTATTATGATGCCAAAAAAAGCATTGAAATTTGTCTTGATAGCATAAAAAGAGGTTTAGATTACATTGCTACATTCAATCCGGAGTATAAATTGTTGTTAGAAAAAAGGTATTGCAATTCACAGTCAGTATTAAGCATTTCTCACTCATTATGTTTTAAGTCCGAGGCATCTATATATGCTAATACTCAAAAAGCAAAGATGTATTTCAGTCGAGGATTGAATATTTTGTTACAACAAAATTTTGTGCTTAGTAAGGTTGCAAACAAAGAGTTTGATGTAAGAAAATTAGCTAAATATCCGAAGATCATCAAAGCATTGGTAGATTATTACGGCTACGAAAATTACGGTATAAAGTGTATAACAAAGAAACAACTGCCAAACAAATCTGAGTATGATAAGCACATAAATAGTATGATGACGGTACTATTAGGAACAGGTGCTCTTATGATGAAGAATATGTATATCCAACTGATTGAAAATACAGATATATGTGAGGGTGAAGATATGAACAGCGTAGAGTATATGATACTTGATATTATCGACAATTACAGGGTACTGCCTAAAAAGTCAATATACGAAATGGCATCATCTGTTATTAAAGATAGAATGAAGTTTAACTCGATTATAAACAAACTGGTCCGTTCAAAACGGATTTATATCCATGTGGATAACGATGATGTTACTTGCTATAGCAGAAACTTCAATCCGCACAACGATAACATAGTGTATGATAATGAAGCTAAAATAATAAACAAATGTTTTTTAGTATTAGCTCGACTTACGCAACTGTATAAGGTGAGATATCATAAACTTAGTCATTATCCATCTACAATTAAGTTAATCATTGAAGATGAAAACAGTGAAGAACATATGTTTGAAATTATATATTTACCATATAGTGAGAATGCTGAGTTAGTTAAGCGTATGGGATTCTTTTTTGAAAGAGAATATGATGAAAAATATAATGTAAAAAGATTTGCAATCTGCGAAAACAAATGGATGCTATATAACGAAGCCTCAAAAATTATGGAATATATACCAAATATCTGTTCATTCGTTTTCATGCCATATGACTCATCGAAGAGTGCATTATTTTATAATCCCGAAGAATTAGTAGAACAGGAGAGTTGTAAGGATAATGAATAAATCATTTATCAGAAGTAAAATTAATACCATTGAAAATATAATTTTTGAGTCGTCTTCTGCCAATATAACAGAAAGCAAAAAAGTACAATATGAGTATGAGCTGCTTAATATTTTTGAGTTGTTGTTTGCAACACAGCTTAGTGATGTTGAGTCTCAAAATTATTGTGATTATATGAATAAATCTTTGTCAGAGGAAGATCTTAACCAAGTTGTTAAGTATGCTCAAGACTTAAAACATAAGCAAAGTGAGTATCTGTTTGAAAGGTACAGTGAAGGTTATAGAGCAGTTATACCTTCTATGGTATCTTACAGAGGAAATCGTTCTAAAATGTATTTCAATAAAAAGAAATATGTATATTACATTTTTGAGAAGTTGATTATGCAGTATGATATTGAACACAAAATAGATAAGCTTGCCGATGCCACAATTATAATTGTAGATCATCAGCCTAACACCAAAGGTAAAATTAGAGATAATGATAATAGCGATTCTCATGACATCATTAACCTTATCAACAAGTACATACTGTCATCTGATGATAATGGTCTATTAGTTTCTTTGTGTTACGACAGCGTTATATCAGATACTGCATACACGGAATTGTATATCTTGCCAAAGGTCAAATCCTTAATATCAAAATTAGCAACATAATGTGGGAAAATGGGCAACGGAAAACCACAAATTGTACAACGGATTATGTACTGAAATGGGCAACATTTTTGAAAATTATAAAATGAGAAATGTTGTATATTTCGTTTTAAATAAAAGCCTGCTATAATCGCATTTTTAGCCTTTTAAAAAGTACAACTTTAATATTGAATGGCGTGATAGGTACCCTTGAATCGGGTAAACTATGGGCGGGCATATAATGGAGTGATTATTGAATGAATAAAGAGGAAAATAACAAAAGAGGAAAATATAAAATCAGTACAAGACCTATTTCATATACGAAAGAGTTGTTCTTAGTTTTGTGTCTTGTCGGCAGGGAGTTGTCACCTAAAACTGTAAAACTTTTTAAGCAGGATTATGGGGAATACAATGTTCGAAGAAATGTCATCTATAATCTTGTGCATCGGGGTTTAATTAAGAAAGTTGGATACCGAAAAAGTTACAGTTATATGCTTACGGATAGAGGCTTTGAATACCTCATGATAAAGTTTCCGTATAAATATAATTATGAACTATACAAAGACTATAACGAAGTCAATATGTATAATGAAAAAATAAGAGAAAGAAACAGAGCGTTAACAAGCGTTCTCTATTGTCTTGTAAAGCAAGGTGTCAGCATAGAAAACTATTCAGGAATTGCAGAGAAGTTATTTCAAGGATACGAAATTAAGGTAGAAAAGCCTTTCTTTGTGAGTGTCAAAGAAATGCGTAGCTTTAGTCCTCGACTTGGTGCAATTTTCTCATCATCGTCATATGGCTGTATTGTAACACAACAAAATATTACTATTATATATGCACCGGATAAGGAACATCACCTATGGTTGTCCAATGAAGTTGAATGGAAAAGAGTTGTGTGCGACATACTTGAACAGGCAGTTGAGCCATATAACAATCGTCAAAATCTTGGAGTGTTATATCTATATAATGATGTACCTACAGCTAAAGACTCATATGAAGTAAATGCTACTCGTATTGATAATAGGTCACCTCAAACTCGCCGCTGCTATCAAAAGCTTAATTATATACATAATTATTCGATGATAATGGATAATATGAATTACAAGTTAAGTGATGTTTTAGATTCAGCAATGAAAGATAAAATAAGCAGAGTGTTTTTTGATGAGTGTGACCTCAGACCATATCATCCAACAATTGATACTCAGTTTTGCGATGGGGTATATGGAGGCGAAACTTTATCATCAATGATGTGGTATCTTGATCCTACAAAGATGATGCAGATTATTGAATACATAATTCAAACACGAAATCAAGTGCTGATTTTATGCTTTACAGAACAGGTTGATACAATATCAAATATCATCTCAATTAACAAATCGTTAAAAGGAAAGGTGTTGGTATATGACTTATCCCGTGAAGCAGTAATTTCTGCAATTACTCAGACAAGATAAATAAATGAACTTGATTGAGTGTAGGCGGCTCGTGAAAATATTGAATTACAAATGAAATATTTTGAAACATTAAAGACAGAGCCGCTTACCTTGATGAGTTGTAAAGAATTAACGACGATTCAATGTTCTTTAATACAGGGTGCCTATTAGTACCCTGTATTTTTAGACTTTTTAATTCAGATATCAATGCAGAAAGGAAGGCATAAAAAATGAAACTATATGAACCCAGCAGAAAAACAAGAAATACTTTAAGAATATTGCTTATAGTATTTATAGCCTTTGTAGCAATATACATATCCGGACTATCGACTCAGGTATTGTTAATGGTTACAAGAGGACAAGCTATTGCTGTTGATTTTAATCCGATTGTAAATTTCGCATATGCTTTTGATTTTTCAAAAAGTAAAATGTCTTGGATAGCCGAAGGTGTAATAGGAGTACTTATTTTTGCTTACGCAATAAAAATGAGCGATCATAGAGGAGTACTCGGTGAAAGTGAAAAAGACAGAACTGCTAATTTTGAATATTCTAATAGGGGCGATTTCGGCACAGCAAAGCAAAGTAATGAGCATGAGATTCGTGAATTTATGAAAGTAGTACCAAAAAAACAGATTGATAAGATTAACGGATTGCCTATACTTGGCTATCTTAACGACAAGAAAAAGGAGATTGTAGCTTTTCCAAAAAAAGACTGGAGAGAGGGCGTAGAATATAACAATAACATCGTAGTTTGTGGTAATCCCGGATCTAAAAAATCAAGGTCTTTTGTTGTAAATTACATTTTACAGGCAATTACAAGAAGAGAAAGCGTAGTAGTATCAGATACGAAGGGAGAAATATATGGTTGGACATCAGAACTTGCTATTAAGCATAATTATGATGTAAAAATACTTAATCTTGTAGAACTTGAATACTCTGATGGTTGGGATATACTCGGTGAAGTTCGTAACAGTCCGGAAAAAGCAGCTCAACTTGCTCGAATTATTATTGATAATACAGGAGGAAAAGATACACGAGACTTTTGGGCGGATGCCGAAGAGAATTTACTCAAATCAATTGTTTTGCTGAAATCAGTAGGACTTGCGGATATATCAAACAAAACAGGTAAAGAACAAACGATGAGAGAAGTATGTGAGTTTATGACTTTATCCGACGATGATATGAAAAGAGTTTTTGATGTTCTTGAAGGCAATTTTCCATTCCATCCTGCTGTAATACCGTTCAAAGAGTTTTGGCGTGCAGATAAAATCAGAGGACAGATAATTCATGGACTTGCAAACAGACTACAACTTTTTCAAGATATAAAACTTTCAAAGGTATTAGGAACTCCGGAAATTGACCTTACGGCACCGGGACAAAAGCCGTGTGTATATTATCTTCGTTTTTCCGATCAGCATTCCACATACAAGTTTGTAACCTCCCTGTTCTTTTCCTTTATGTACATTGACCTCGTAGAATATGCAGACTCCTTGAAAGAGAGAATTCTTCCCGTCAAAGTTGCTTTACTGCTTGATGAGTGTTGTAATATAGGCGAAATACCTGATTTTCCAAAAAAGATTGCAACTGTTCGATCAAGAGGTGTAGATAGTATTCTGTGCATACAGGATATACCGCAAATACAGTACACATACAAAGATACTTGGAGAAGTATAGTAGGTTGTTGTGACACATTGTTGTTCTTAGGTTGTGGTAAGGATCCTGAAACAGCTAAATATATATCTGACCTTACAGGTGAAGCAACGATCAATAAATCAATGAGTTCTGCACAGGTTGGTGATCATAATATGAGAGTTACCTCGTCATCCGGCAATAGAATGGTAATGACACCTAATCAAGTAATGACAATGCCAAGGTCTCAGGAACTTGTTTTCTTTGCAGAACATCAAGTTATGGCACTCACTAAAATGGATTTTACCGAACATCCTATGTCCGCTGATATTATTGAAACTAATGTAACGGACCATCAGTCTAAGATTGATTTTCCAAGTCTTGATTATGATAAAATGGTAATTGACAGATACAGTAATTATAGGCGGAAAGTTAGAGATGATGTTAGCAATGACAACGATGACGAAAGTCAAACGAAGGAACCAAGAAACAAAAAGCCAAGAGGTAATAAAAGTCCAAAAATCTTATAATTACATTTGACCTAAATTATTCTTAAATCACTCTAAAAAGCATTTTCTTCTGAAAGATAAAATGTCAGGGAAACGATTTGATTTTTGAAGGATAAAGGCTCTTAAACGGTCTGTATTGCATTTTATAGCTAGTAGGAGAAATTACATTATTCTTGCTTTAAATCGTTGTAGCAAGGGCGGAAGGCGATTAAACGCAATAAGTGTTAATTTTAAATTACATACATTTGGTGTATAATAAAAACTGTCAAAGGAAACTTTGAGGATTGAAAAATTAATAACGCAAAAATAAGGTCTGAACTTACGGTTTAGGTCTTATTTTTTTATTTATTGAAACAGGGTACTATTTGGTACCCTAATAATTTTTGTAAAAATTTTTTATAGGGAATGGTGTCGAATATATTGACATAGTATTTTATTTTCTTTATAATGGTTACAGAACAATTGTTTGAGAAAAATAGCGAAACTTAGATGTACTTTTTTGTAATATATAGTATATTTTTGTAGCAATTTGTAAATTTATATTGACAATAATAAATACCACATATATAATAGAGGTGATGAAAATGCACATTATAAGGAGAGTTATTATGTCAGTTAAAAGTATGTATCGTATTGGTTTTTCATACTTGCAAAAATCTGGAAAGGAGAACAATTTAGATTTGGACAGTAAAAAATTTCAAAGAAAAGCAAATTACTCGAGAAAATTGCGTCCTAATCTTGATGATTTTAAATTTACACGAGTTTCAGAAAATGAAAAGAATAACAGATAAAAATCTTTTAGTAAAATTGTATTTAGCAAAAGAAAAGCATTGGTTAAGAACAATTCTCATTACAAGCGGTGCAGGAACGATTTCTTTTATATCATCTATAGTTATGAAAATAATGGATAGTTCTGGAGTTGGAAAAACAGACAATACAACTGGGTTAGTAAGTAATCACACAGATAATTCATTAACTTTAATTTGGGCTATAATCAGTTTGGTTCTGTTTTTGGTATTCTTCATTATGGTCTTATTTATTCAGATTTCTGATGTTGTTTATGCTAAATATTCTGCAAATATCAGTAAAAATAAGGATTTGAATTTTAACCTTGATTTAATCGAAAAGATAAACAAGGTATGTGAGGAAAAATTAACCACTCTTGTAGGCGTTGTTGATGATGTGAAGTTGGGAATAATAGAGCCACCCGCTATAATCAATAAGCCTTGTAACCAGTTGAGAAATATTTGCAGTGCAATTAGCGATATATTAGAGCCTATACTAAACGGGAACAATATGGATGTGCCTGAAAAAGATGTACGAGTTAATGCTATATATCGTCTCCCAAATGAGTCGGGTTTAGGACGCAAATGGACTTTAGCAGATTCACAAAATTTCGATTACGGTAACTTGGGCGATATTGTCGATAACGAAAGATCTTTGTTTAATCATGCTCGAAGATCGAACACAAATATTGTTATGAGAAACGATAAATCCAAAGCTTATTCAGCTCAGGAATATGTACCTTGCAATGCGGATAAAACTGAAGATTCAGATTTGAATGGTTCAATTCTATATTATAAAATTCCAGTGAAAGACAATAAAGGAACAACCATTATTGATATAATGATTATGGTATATACTTGTCGCAATAAATTTGCCAAAGCTGGCAACGAAAAAATAGCAAAGTACAACATTGAAACAGTTTTACTGAGATTTAAAAGTCGCATTGAAATCGAAATGTGTTTGTATTATTTATATTATTTACATGAAAATAAATTAAAAAAGACAAGTTAAGATATCAGCGAAAACTAACATCCCCTTCATCAATTAAGACGAAGGGGATGTTTTACTAAAACTAAATTTAATTAATGCTATTCAAAAAGTCATCAATAGAAGAATGGCCTGTGAAAAATTCTGTGTCGATAATTTTTTTGTTCTTAATCGTTGCGTACAGGACTCCTTTTTCGTTGGTTGGCGAGGTATATATTTCATGTCTTGTATCTCCATAAAACCATCCGTTCACATTAGGATATACAGCACCGTTATCTTTCGGTTCTGAGAAGGGGATAGTGCCATAAGGATAAATTTGACCTAGAAATCGTATTTCCTTTGAGTGTATGAATTCGGTACTGGTTGTATCCCAGCTATAACTGATAATACTTCCTGAATAATGTCTGTTGTAAGTTTGATTATCAACTTTTATTTGAGAATACACTCCGGGAACACCATTGTATGTGACCGTATCAACCGCTTCAAGTGTACCTTCTGCGAGAATGTCTACATCATTATATTTGGATAATGCCGCTGCAAATTCCTTTTCATTATGGATTTTTACTGCTGAAATATATTTACTCAAGTCATAACTGCGATTCTGATTTCTATTATGAATAATGTTTGATAAAATTCCGATGGCTGAAATTAGTGATAATATAATTGCTAATACAGATATACAAATAGCTATACGAGATATCTTGCTTGTTAATTTCATTTTATACCTCTTTAGTTATAACATTTTAAAGATGAGAGATTTATGTTTATTTTTGAAATTTCGCCTTTGTGTACGAAGTGTAGGGGAACTTCAAGCCAAAATTCTCTTTCGACATAATATAACCGCATAGGCTGTTTGTCGTCAACGGTAATTGCGTGTAAAGGAAAAGTTTCTTTCTGGATATCTTTTTTATCAGAAAGAAAGTAAAATGTTATTTCATCGTAAGCCAATCTGATTTGTGAAGTCTTTTTTCCTGACAACTCAATGAATATGATTTTATCAGCCTTGATATGCGTGATTTTTACATAACCCGATTCATATGCCAAAGAGGAATAAAATTCAAAAGTAAGCAGTTCATCAAATGTTTTGCACCTATACTTGAAAATATGGTCCATTTGTTCGGAAGTTAATCCATACAAACAGTTACCATTAAAGTTTCCGTTTTCGTCTTCCTCTTCAAAAAATTGGGATATCCTTTTATCGGAAACCACCATTAAAACTCTAAATACAATAGATATTACTGTCAAGCTAATAGTTGCAATTGCTTTAACGCTATTGTCGCTTATACAAAACCATTCAACAGCTAATGCTATGATAAGTAAAGCTAAGCATACAGCATATATGCAAGCCTCGATTCGCTTTCTGCGGTATTTGATATATGTATCTTGATTGAGTGAATAATTTACTCTCAGCTCGTTGATAGCGTTTTCGTTAATCTTAGAAAAATCACGATCGCTAATCATATAATTCAGATTTTCTTCCATATCTGTTTTATCTACAACAAAACATTCATCATTATTCTTTGAAATGTCACTCTTATCGTTATTATCACTATTGCCGCTGTTTGAACTAAAAGAAGAAGCGACAGCGATAGGCAATAGAAAATCAGTAATGTTCATATTGAACTTTCCTCCTATTAACTGAGTTTGAAACTGTCAACAAGTGCTTTAAAGTCTTCTGTATTTACTCTGTAATATTCCCTGAGTTGGTTGTGAGGAAGAAACAGTTTAAAGTCGGAATCATAGTGAAGTTCGGGTTCGTTGATGTAATTGCAATCAGTTAGTATGTCTATGAGGTTCATTGTAAAACTCGTTATTGTACTGCCGTCAACATATACAATGTTTAAAACAGCGTTTTTGCTGTCTTGCAAAACATATACATCAACTGATAATATGTGTGGTTTCGTGTAAGCTAAATAGTACATAAAATATAATTTAAATTTGTCTGCAAAAGGAGAAATCCTATATACAGCAAAATCTTCATATGTAATATTTTTGCCTTTTGTGAGGTACAATAGTTGGTCAATGTCGGTAGATTTTTGCCTAACCACATCAAGCAATACAGCAAGTATCCCGCTCAACGCAAAAACGGTAATAATAATCGTAATATATGTCGGAAGCGATTTGGGAATAAAATCAAGAAAAATGTCAGTGAAAAAACATATGGCACTTAAAAGTATAATTATTCCAAGAAGGCTTGTAATTAGTTTTAGCAGGCTTATAGTCTTAATTTTACGAAGATACTCATTGTATTCATTTTTTAAAGCATCATTAACCGTATGATTAACCTTAGAAATTGATTTTTTGTCAGCTGATACTGTAATTCCAATTTTCGCCATTTTTACTCCTCCACATCATTTGCTTTTGCATTATTTGGTATATAGATGTTGTAAATTGCTTTTTCATCAAATACATCAGAATTAACCCACGAAATATAAAAAATAGGATTAACACTGCTATCGTCAATTATAGTCGAATATTTTTCAATTCTTGCATCTTCTGACTCAACATATTTTATATTCGTCTTAGCACTGCTCTTTGGAACTTTCACTGTTTTGTCAGAGGTATTGAAATAGTAATACTTATCATCTTCTAAATAATATGCTGTACTTGATATAGGGGTTATTTTGTCAGAACTTTCAAGCTCCATCTTGCCACCACTAATCATTGATGAGTATATTACACATCCCATAAAACAGATAAATACCAAACCAGTTATTATAATTCCTGTATAAAATATATTGTCTGTGCACTCAAGAGCTTTTGATATCTTTATTTTTTTATTTTTATATTTATTGTTATTCTCATCGTCACACCAACATAATTTATCATACTTTCTCTGAATGAAGCCAGAGACGATGAGAGATAAAATCAGCAAGATTATGCTGATAATAAAGATAATAAAAAATAACATAATTTAATTTTTCCTTTACTATTCCATATCAATCGAAAAATCATCCGTTATAGATCCTTCAGGAACATAAATTTTATACCTTTCATTTGAAGAGGTTTGTAGGGATAACAACCATGATAAAGTCAGCCAATTTTTAGTTTGCTCTTCATCCGGAATTTGAATTATAGTATCAATGTGGGGAGTATCCTTTGTGTAGAATACTTCACACTTATCAGTTCTGATTTTGTCAGCTTTAAAACTGCCGGATTTAGTTTGGTAGTAATAATAGTAGTATGCTTCTGTACCCACATAACCTGTTCCAATAAAAAAATGACCTTTAGTATCACGATTATCTTTGAGATTAACAATCGTTTGACTACTTTCAATTTCTTCATGCATTTTAATATTACTGGTATAAGATACAGATATATAAGTTACCACCATAAACGCTCCAATACTCATTAAGAAAATTCCAGCAAATATAATCTTACAAATAAGTTCATCAATATCGAGTTCAACATTGAGTACAATATAAGCTACGAGTAAAAAAGCGATAATGACAAAAAACACGATTATCAATAGCATGGCTATCACTCCTTATTCCATATCAATCGAAAAATCATCCGTGATAGTTCCTTCAGGAACATAAATTTTATACTTGTCACTACTAAAAGAAGTTCGTATAGATAGCATCCATGATAAAGTAAGCCAGTTTTTACTTTGCTCTTCATCCGGTACTTGGACGATAGTATCAATGTGGGGAGTATCGTTGGTGTATATTATTTCACATTTATCAGTTTTAATTTTGTTAGCTTTATAGCTGCCGGATTTAGTTTGGTAGTAATAATAGTAGTATGTTTCTGTGCCCACATAACCTGTTCCAATAAAAAAATGACCTTTAGTATCACGATTGTCTTTAAGATTAACAATTTTTTGAGTACTTTCGATTTTTTCAGACATTTTGATATTGCCGGTGTATGACACAGATTTACTTGCTATAATAAAAAATGTTATGACACTCGCTATTGAAAATATAGCAATGATAATTTTTAAAATATCGGAAGAATCACACGCTTTCATTATAATAAATACGATTGCAAACACGATGCTTATTATAAACACTATTGATAATAGCATTCTTATCACTCCTTTTATGTTATTAAATATTTTAATTGAGTTTGTAAAGGACACTTGCCATACACTATGGGTATGGCATCAAAAGATTACTTCAAATTTTCTTCAACTTTTTCAAAGTAGAATTTTACTTTGTGGGGAGTAGGGGTAACAACGCCAAATTTTGTGGCAAGTCGGTATGTAGAACTATCTCTGTTGAGTATATCAGGCTGTTTTTCAATCATTTTCCTAAAGGTTTCGATGGTATATGTTGTCTTATATTTGTTGCAACTGCGGCAGGAAGGCATATAATTGTCCATTGATTCAAGGTAGTTTATGTCGTAGCCAAATTCTGCATAGTATAGCGGAATCTTATGATCAACATTTAGCTGTTCGTAAGTTAATTCACATCCACAGTATGCACAATGATTATCATACTTGTTTAAGACTTCAAGACGAATCGCTTTAGAAAGTTGTTTTCTTTTTGGAACACTCATTTTACGACTCCTTAATTCCAAGCAACCAGTCAGCTGACACATTCATATGTATAGCAATCTTTTTGAGGTTTGCTGTTGAGGGTGAATTGATGTAATTACAATATTGGTTTACAGTCTTGTAGGGAATTGTTGTCTTTTTTGCGAATTCGGCAGCGGTAAGACACTTTTCATTCATCAGATGATTTATTCGGTCACATATTCCGAAATCACTTTGCGGCATCATATTATTACTCCTCTCTATTCACCAAGTTGTTACAATAGGACTCCAATAATCACGGTCTTTGTATATCTCGTCGAACTTTTTTGACAGCTTCGCTTGATTATCCTCTGTAAATATTTTCTTTATAAGCTCAACATCCTCATTAGATAAGCCGTCAACCTCGTAGTCATAAATTTCTTCATCAAGTGGGGGAAGAGGCTTTGTTTTAATAAACACAACTGTGCCAATTATATCCTGCACAGGGAAATGTTTACTGTTTGGAAAAGAGAGAAAGAAGTTATGTGGTAAACCTTTGATGTGTCCTTCTTCATCCGCAAGCAAAAGAATGTTGTTTTCCATAGGTACCCTTTCAATGTACCCAAGCTCCGGCACAGCTTTAATGACATCACATACATATCTACAATCAATGTCAATAACCTCACAAGGGTTATTGACTTCTTTTTTTATCGCTTTCATTTTGTTCTCCTTTCAAATCCATCATCGTTCCGCAATGAGGGCAGTAGTTGCTGTCCACATATTCCTCGGCACCATTGAGCAATGCGTCTCTGCCACACATGGAGCAAAACGGTGTACCGTGTAGTCCATCATACGGATGTATATATTCTTCAAGTTCCTTCAAATCAAACTCTTTCACAAGCCATTTTCCGTGCTTAATCTCTTGCATATCACACACCGTAGCATGATTGGGTTTACTACCGTCAACTTCGATAATATGCTTAACTGTTTCGGCATTTCGTTTTGAATTAAAGTATATCGTGTTTACACTACCGTCTGCGAACGGTATATCCAAAGCATAATCACCGCAAAAATCACGGATTTTTAATTCTTTTTCAATCATTGTTTTCACGCTCCTTTAACGCTTTTCTGCAATCGTACTGTCAACTTTACTGTTCCATTTTATTGCAGCTTCTTCACTTCCTTGGTTTTCTTCCTGCCATTGTGAGTATTCTTCTTTTGAAATTGATATTGCGTGATAACCGTTTAAATGAATAACTTCGGTACATAGCTTATCTGCTTTTATTGGAAGGTTTGACTCAATGCACGCAACCGCATCTTCTGTATTGTCTTTTATCAGTAGGTAGTACCATTTCTGTCCTTTCATTACAGCCTCCTAATTGTCATTGCTATATGAAGAAAAGAACTTATTAAGCTCTTTAGTTGAAACATCTCTGTCAAGTAAACCTTTGCAAGCACCTTTCATTGCAGCTTCCGCAAATAATGATGCTGTGGCTATTGCGTCACTTTTTCCTCGGTTTTCCATTGTATGGTGTACTATACCGCCTGTAATTGCTTTAATTGCCACTGCGATTTCAAAAATATCACCTTTCGTGGTTACATAGATACTGTTGTCGTCAGATTTTGAAACGATGAGTATATCGTGTTTATCCATTATAAAACACCTCCTACTTACAGAGTGCTTGATTCGCACTCTGTTTTTTCTAAAAGCCGATTACAGTCAACATCATATATCTCTGCGAGCTTTAGAAGCATTGTAAGTGACGGTTCTGAAACTCCCAGTTCCCACTTGGTGTATGTTGTTCGGTTAATTGAAAGTCTATCAGCAATATCCTGTTGACTCAAATTTTTTTGTACACGCAATGTTCTCAAATTTATGCCAAAACTTAACATTGTACCCACCCCCACATGCAAAAAACATTCTTAATAAAGTCCGGTGTGTACTGAGTTAAAAAAGAACTAAATACAGCTATTGCTAAAAACGGTATTCCTATGACATAGACGATTGTATAATTTGGTAGCTCATGTGTTGTGCCTTTGCTATTGTGACGACCGACAATTACAGCAATAATACCAATTAGAATTATTATATCAAACAGCATAATATTACCTCGCTTTTTAATTACATTAACAAGACTTTTCTTAATTACAGTATATCATCAATGCAATACAAAGTCAATATAAAAATGAACAAACGACACGACAATTGGGTGGATAAAATGAAAAATTAAAAAAATATACAATATACTTGACATAAAATGAATGATATGTATGATAATATAGAGGACAAGAAATCAAGAGAGGAATATACAATGTTGAGTAAATACCGAATAAAAGAACTGAGAAATAATGCAAATATATCACAGGATAAATTATCTGAAATAATCGGAGTATCAAGAACACAAATAATTAGATGGGAAAAAATCACTAAGGATAATGACGCCGTAATTGACAGCCTATACAAAAATAGAATGTGCAGATATTTTAGGGTGCCTTTAAGAAAGTTATATAATTGTGAATATCAAGAAATTGTTGATATAGCAAAAAAAGATGCCATCCACATAATGAAAAATGCTCCGAAAGAGAATAGATGTGATCTGACAAATGTAATAAATTCGTTATCAGAGTTAATGACTCAGGCGAGCAATACAGAGTGCACCAAAGATACATTAGATTCGATTGAAGATAAATTGTATGAGATTGTTAAGCTCGGAAAATATGACATTTTTGTTCTCTTTGACTTCTTGTCGGAACGCAAACTTCAGAAAAAAACATTATCATCAGAAATTACAGAGGAAATCAAAGCATTCCTTTCGTGTTTTTAAAAAAGAGAAGGTACTATAATGGTGCCTTCTCTTTTTATATGTTTTGAGCAACAAAATCAATAAAAATAGCGATATGTGAATGATATAATAATTATTAAGTTGGACAGATTAGATCAATTTAATTTTAGAAAGGATGACAAAAAATGTTCAATAACGAGAAAAATAATTTTTTTGAAGAAGAATTAAAGCAGTCACAAGCTTTAACAAGTGAATCTGAAAGCTTTGAAAGTACAGCAGATATCGAGGCAGGAAACGATACGGGTGAAGCTTTGATTGATGGTATCGAAAATTTTGATAACGGTGATACAGCAAATGCTGAATCAGGAAGTTATAGTTCCGAAACTATAACGGATGAACTTGAAAGTTTTGATGGGACAGAAACTTTAACAGGTGGCATCTCAAACTTTGACAGTACAACAGATGCTGAATTGGAAAATGATATTGTTGAAGGTTTGACAGATGACATTGAAAATCTTGATGAAAGCGACACGACAGTTATCGAAGAGAAAAACAACGATACTGAAGCTTTGACAGATGAAGCTGAAAGCTCTGACAACACAGATGCTGACAAAGAGGAAAGCTATGATTTGGAAGGCTTGATAGATGAATCTGAAAATCTCGACGACGCAACAGATAAAGCTATTGATAATCTTTCCGATCCCATGATACACAAAGAAGTAAAAAACCTTATTGACGATACTACTTCTGATAATGAAGATGGTATTGAAGATGGCTTTTCAGAATCAAACGACGATGATTTCCAGAAACTTGTCGATTCAATACTGAATAGTACAGAAGATGATGACCATGCTGTAAATTCAAACGACGGTATGCCTGTAATGCCGTTGACGGTATATAAAATGTTGATGTCAGCTAAACAAATGCGAACAGTATTGACCGGTATTGTGACAGGCGTGAGAATGACGAGTAAAGGCATGGCAGTAGAGGTAACTACGCAAGTTCAAAATCATCCGCTTCAGGTATTTATACCGACAACAAAAATGGGTTTTGACAATAATGTAAAAGAGCTTATCAATCAAAGAGTTAGAAAAAAATGCCAAAAAGTCAGAAGCGTAAAAACGATTGAAAAGGTGCTGAACAGAGAATATTACTCTTACATAACATCTATGTTGGGTGCTACTGTGGATTATGTTGTAGATGAAGCTATCAGAGACCTTAATGTTGTTGTCGGAGACAGAGCAACAGCCATGCAGTATAGACGGGCAAGATTTGTTAAGTCGGAAAAATTTCCTGTGCCGTCTCTCCGTGTCGGAAGTAAGTTTAGAGCTCGAATCTTGAATGTTATGGCAAAGAGTATACTCGTTGAGGTATCCGGCTACACATGCGTAATGCGTCCTAAGAATATATCATCATTACGCATCAACACAAAATTGGAATATACAGTTGGAATGACTATAGATGTTGAAATTACAAAATTTGATCCTCAAAAGGGAGTGTCTGTAGTTGCAATTGATGTAAAAGATAAAAGTATCAAAGCCAATCTTGCAGCTCAATACAAACACGGTGATAGACTACTGGCGGAAGTTATTGAGGTTAAGCCGATTACCGGTGAATACTATTTGAAAATGCCGAATGGAGCACTAGGTAAAGTTCCTTATTATGTAAAAGATGATTATGTGAAAATTCACAACGGAACAAAACTATATGTTATCGTTACCGGCAAATCAAATCAAAATACGACCGTTATGTGTAAGATTCGTAAAGTTTTAAATTAAGATTACGGAGGAAGCCATGACGAGTAAATTTAGGAAAATATTATCATCAACTATTGCAGGCAGCTTACTCATTTGTTCGGTAATTGGCTCAACAATGTCTGTATCTGCCGCTACGGCAAGTAAATATGAATATAGTGTTACCGATGCAACACAGTTACAGAAATATCTTGTCAGTCTTTGTGATTTAACTGATACACAAAAAGGCCTTTATGATATTGATAAAAACGGTGAATTGACAATTACTGATGCGACTAATATTCAAAAGATAGTCGTAGGATTAACTTCTGATATTCCGTCAGAAAATCCGACTTCTTCAACTGTTGAATCAACAACAATGACAGCAACAAAACCGACACAAGCTACAACTACCATAGAACCCACGACTGAACAGCCTACTACAGAGCCAAAACCTACAAGCGTACCTAAAAGTGTGAAGCTTAATAAAAACGACATCACATTTGGTATAGGCGAAAAATATACTCTCGTCACGACTGTTGAAAACGGCGATATTTCGCAGGTTGCTTTTACAACAAGTGACCGTAAGGTTGCAACTGTTGACAATAACGGAAAAATAACTGCTGTCGGTACAGGTACTGCTACAATTACCGCAAATACATATAACGGATTAAAAGCCAAATGTAAGGTTACAGTAAAAAAGCTTGCTGACAGCATAAAGCTTGATAAGACAAGTATTACTCTTGGTGTTGGCGAACAGTATGACTTTTCAAGTTCTATACCAAATGGTACAGCGGCTTATTTCAGGTCATATTATTCAGACAATACTGCAATTGCAACTGTACAAAAATCAGGCGGTTTGATGACGGCGAAAACAGCAGGCACCACAACGATAAGATGTAAACTCAGCAGCGGTAGAGAAGCTACTTGCAAAGTTACAGTCAAATCTGCTCCGTCAAGTGTAACGCTTAACTACACAACAAGCACATTAAAAGTTGGGCAGAGTGAAGCCATTAAAGTTACATACAATAATAACGCTTACAGCTTCAAAAACAAGTGGACAAGCAGTAATAAATATGTTGCAACGGTAAATTCTGATGGAAAAATTTATGCTAAGTCGCTTGGCAGTACGACTATTTCGTACAGGACTTATAACAACAAAACCGCATCGTTTAAACTCACGGTGTCAGGTTCAGCCGTTAAATGCCTTGATATATCGACTTGGCAGGGATATGTAGATTTTAACAAGGTAAAATCAGCCGGATATAATTATGTGATTCTCAGAGCCGGTTTTGGACGAGAAAACAGTCAAAAAGACAATACTTTCGACCGAAATTATGCTAATGCCAAAGCCTCAGGTCTTAAAGTTGGAGTTTATTGGTTCTCCTATTCTACATCTCCTTCAGAGGCATACAGAGAAGCAAATGCTTGCCTGTATTGTCTTAACGGCAAGCAGCTTGATATGCCGGTCTATTATGACCTTGAATATCAGCCGGCTATGTCAATGAGTAACAGTAACTACACACAAATGGCTCTTAACTTTTGTAGTGCAATCAAAAAAGCCGGTTATAAATCAGGCGTGTACTCATCGGCGAGTGTTTACGGCTATTTATTAAATCGTCAAACACTAATAAATAATGGTGTGTCAATCTGGAACGCTCAATGGAGTAGCTATTGCTCTGTACCTTGCGATATATGGCAGTATAGCGAAAAAGGACAGGTTAATGGCATAAGTGCAAGTGTAGATATGAATTATATTCATAACTTAAATGTAGTAGATTAAGCACTTAAAAAATAATTTAAAAAAAGCCGTTTTAAACAGTATATATATAATATGGGGTGAAATTGCTTAAGATTTAAAATCCGAAAATTATTAAAAAGGAGTTAAAGCTTGGCAATAAGCGTAAGAGGACCACCTTTGCTGATAATACCATATGAAAATAATTTTAAAGGAGTATAAAAAATGGAAAAAGAAATTAATGAAGTTAAAATTACATATCTTTCCGAGACAGGAGCAGGACTTGTACATTTACTGATGAATAATTACGATGATAATGGCAGAGTTTTGGAAACTAAACATTCCAACAACTGCTATATAGCAAATGCATTATTGGTTATCGTGCATGATATATACGATAGTATTGATTCAGAGGCAGAAAGACTTGTTGAATTAACTGAGGAAATTAACAACTCGGTATTTGATATTGAGTTATCTGCTAGTAATGATTTAAGCGACAGGTACTGCTCAGCATATCCGAAACTTAAAGCAATACTTGAGCTGTTTAGTAATATTATTTCAAAATATAAAAGTTAATTGATTAAATCAGGGTGTTAATCGGCATCCTGATTTTCTTTTTGCGATACAGCAACAAAATCAATAATTTTGCGTTTATATTATATGCTATGATGATTGAGTAGCGTTTAGGTGGCTTAAAATTGCCCTTAATCCACTTAAATCCTCAGTGCTACATTCGCAAAACAATCCCTATTTTGCGAAGTCGGGGTACCAATCGGTACCCCGATAATCTAAAAATTCAAGGAGAGAACATCAATGAAAAAAATTGTAGCCGTATCTATGGTAGCGGTACTCGCAACAACAGTATTTTTAAGTGGTTGTAACACAAGCAAAAAAAATGAAAGTTCTTCAGATACTCCTGATAGCACAACCTCTTCTTTATCATCTGATGTAAAAAGTGATACAATTCCGCAAACAACTGTCGAAAGTACAAATGCAGTAAGCAGTTCTTCTGAAAGTTCTGCCGGCAGTAAGGTAAGCGGAACAAAGTATAAACATCTTGTCGATTATTACAATTCCGATGAAATGAAAAGTGTGATTAACTCAGCTGATGACGCCTATAACAATGACATATACACTTTGCGTATTACGTGTGAAGGTAACAGTATTGTATATAACTTTCGCATGGTACAAACTTATGACGGCGATGCAAAGGATGAAATGAAATCCTATCTTGAAAAAGCAATGGACTCTATGAATACCTCACTTAAAAGCGTAGTTGACAGCATTAATGAGGTTGTGGAAGACGATTGCACGGTTATCGTACGATACAAAAATGGCGACGGAGAAGTTTTATCTGAAAAAGAGTTTAAATAACCGTAAAATTTAATTATCAAAAATAATATTGGGGTACCAATTGGTACCCCAATAAATATTTTGACAATTAATTAAATAAATAGTAAAATTATGTTGATGAATATTAAGTTAATATTAAGGGAGCAAAAAACATGAAAAAAATAATACAAACAATATCAATATTGTTGATCATAACGCTGTTATCTGTGATATGTACAATACCATATGCAGCGACTATCGTTAACGGTGGTAATTACGAATTTACAGTTATGGATGCAACCAAGGTTCAAAAGTATGTTGTAGGTATGATTGACTTAACTGATGATGAGAAATTCCTTTACGATACTAATGGTGACAATGTGTTGACCGTTATTGATGCCACTAATATTCAGAAAATTATTGTTGGCTCTCAATTCGATACATCAGAACCGTCATCTTTGACAGAAACTACCTCGGCTTACGGAACTGAAGCATCCACAGAAAGTACAAAGATGACAACAGAAAATATGGAATTCACAGAAACAACGATATCGGATTTCTCCTCTGCTTGTACTGAAGTAACAACTGAATATACTGAAACTACAGCATATACTGAAACTACTACAGAATGTGTTGAGGAAACGACAATTGTTGATGAACCATTGACAGAATCGACTGAATCAACTACAGAAGAAGTTACTGCACCTTCAACAGAATCGACTGAAACAACTACGGAAGAAGTTACTGAACCTTCAACAGAAGAGTATACTGAGCAGATTACTGAACAGCCTACTACAGAGCCAAAACCAACTGTTCCGCCTAAAAGTGTGAAATTCAATAAGAATGGAATAACACTTGGGGTAGGGGAGTCATATACTCTTATTACTACTATTGAAAATGGAGATATTTCGCAAGTTGCTTTTACAACAAGTGACCGTAAAGTTGCAACTGTAGACAATAACGGAAAAATAACTGCTGTCGGTACAGGTACTGCTACAATTACCGCAAATACATATAACGGACTTAAAACCCAATGCAAGGTTACCGTCAAAAAACTTGCCAATAGCATAAAGCTTGATAAGACAAGTATTACACTTGGAATCGGTGAACAGTATGATTTTTCAAGCTATGTGCCGAGTGGAACAGCAGCTTATTTTCGTTCTTATTATTCAGATGATCCGAACATTGCTTTTGTTCAAAAAGCCGGAGGTTTGATGACCGCAAAAAAGGCAGGAACCACAACTGTTAGATGTAAAATGCCGAACGGTACGGAAGCAACCTGTAATGTAACGGTCAAGCCGCTTGCAACATCTCTTAAACTTAATGCAAGTGAAATTGTACTGTACATAGGTCAAAGCTTTGACCTCAACAGCAGTATTCCAAAAGGTACAGCGGCATATTACAGACTTTACTCATCAAACAATTCAAAGATTGCTACTGCAACAAGAGCAGGGGGAATAGTAAAGGGAATAAGCGTCGGCAGAACGACAGTAACTTGTACCCTTAATAATGGTAAGAAAGCTATTTGCGATGTGTATGTAGTGCCAAAAGCCAAGAAGATTTCAAATGTTCCCCTGATTGGTCAGAGCAAATTGCCAACCGGTTGCGAAACTTGTAGTGCAACAATGTTACTTAAACACTATGGATACAATATTTCCGAAACAACATTTGCAGATAAGTATCTGGTTAAAAAACCCTTCGGTTATTCGAACGGTTCATACACAGGACCGGATCCTAATTGTGCCTTTGTTGGAACACCATACAGTTCCAACAGCTACGGAGCGTATGCACCGATTATGGTAAAATGTATGAATAAATACCTTTCCGACAAATCATACAAGGCTGTCGAAATCAGTGGGAAAAGTCTTGAATATCTTTCGGGTAAGTATGTTGCACAAGGTCAGCCGATTATGATTTGGGCAACAATTAATATGTTGCCGTCATTCAAAACAACCACTTGGAGAGTAAACTACACCGATGAAAACGCAAAATATAAACTCGGCAGTTACTATACTTGGATTGCCAGAGAGCATTGTCTTGTAATGACAGGATATGATAACTATTATTACTATTTCAACGATCCGTGGACGAATGCTCGAACCCGTTACTCAAAAAGCCTTGTAAATACAAGATATAACGAACTCGGCAAACAGGCTGTAGTTATGGTGAAGAAATAACAAGAACCTTCTCTGATGAATTTATCATTAGGGAAGGTTCTTTCTTTTATTTGTTAGTATATTCTATTAAGGTGAAAATGCCTTTAGGAGCTTAAAATAAATCGCTGTGTGTTCCGGTTCTTGTCAGATACAAAATAAGTTCTTCATTACTAATTTCATAAATTAAGAGCCAGTCGGGGGTAATGTGACATTCCCTACAAGATGCAAATATAGCTATAAAAAGTTGGAATGTACCGTGTGGTACCATCCGAAAAAATATAACTATTTAATCTCTGCCTATTAAAATAAATATGTATAGCACATTCAATTTACAAGTTTGCAGCAGGGTATCAATTGGAACCCTGCTTTTTTGTGTTGCTAAGTAAAAATGAATAAAATAATGAATATTGTTTTTTTAAGCAACAAAATATATAGAAATCAGTTAAAAAGTCTGTTATAATGGTTCTTGTATTGAATAATTCGATGAATATTGTAAATAGGGAGGGAGAATTGACACTATGGCTAAAAGTAAAGATTATGATATGACATACAATGCAGAACATTATACAGTAGCAGCTAACGACATAATCAAAGGCAAGCAGTCAATGACTCTCCAAACAGCGAGACTAATCAGATTACTCATTACTCAGGTTGTAAAAGAGGATAAGGATTTAAAAACTTACTCATGCAGAATAATAGATCTTGCAAAATTTTTAAATATAGACAGTTCAAATCTATACAAGCATATTAGAACCATATGTGACTGTGCTATGAAATCAGTAGTTTATATTGGAACAGATAATCCAAAACAACCTTGGGAGATGTTCCATTGGGTTTCAATGGCTAAATATGACGGAGAGGGGACAATTACACTTCGTCTATCAGACGAAATCAAACCGTATGTGTTGGAATTGGAAAAGTGGTTTACACAATACCAGTTAAAAAACATATTAGAATTCTCAAGTTATTACGCTATTCGACTGTATGAACTTCTGAAATGTAGAGATGGTGAAAGCAAAAACACAAAGTCAGAATTAGAGTTTTCAGTTACAGAATTGCGAGCTTGCTTTGATTGTGAGAAGAAATACAAACTGTTTGCCGATTTCAAACGCAAGGTAATAGATATAGCAGTAAGGGAAATTAACGAGAAATCAGATATTTGGGTTAGACCTACATATCAAAAAACAGGACGAGCCATAACAAGCATAATATTTGAAGTGCATAACAATGCGTACAACATATTAAACGATGCCGAAAAATGATTATACAATTGCATAGCAAAAAGTTTTGCCCTCAGTATCCTAAAGTACTGGGGGTGTTTTGCTAAGGTAATGACATAGCTTAACTAGATAAAGAATCATATATTGTTTGACTCAAAAAAATACAAAAAAATCGGTCGGAAACAAATAGTGAAACAGCGTTTCACTACTTAGATATACATACTTATAATACTTATATTACTTAGAGGACGAAAAACTCCAGTATTTAAGCCGTTTTTTAACTCTAACTATGACCTTTTGACAGCGAAAATATGACCTTTTGACAGTTAACTATGACTTTTTGACAGTCGTAACTATGACCTTTTGACAGTCAACCGTAATTTTAGGTCGTATTAACTATGACTTTTTGACAGTTGTAATTATGACCTTTTGATAGTGCAAAAAACACCTTATGATAGTAATGGAAGTTATTGATAATCAACTATGTTCTTGCTAAATAAAAAATATTGACTTACGATAGCTTTTGTGCTATCATAAGTGTGTAATAAGAATTAGATAAAAGGGAATAATATGTATAACATTGAATTTTATGAAAATCAAAGTGGCGAATCCGAACTTTGGAATTTTCTTGAAAAATTAAGAAACGAAGCGGCAACTAACAAAGATTCACGCATACAATACAAACAAATGATGTTCTACATTGAGCTTTTACAGAACAATGGCACCAGATTAGGCGAAAATATCACAAAACATCTTGATAATGAAATTTGGGAATTGAGACCGGGAACTAACAGGGTATTCTATTTCTTTATAGAAAAAGATACTTTTGTACTTCTTCATCATTTTAGAAAAAAATCTCAAAAGACGCCCCGAAGAGAAATCGAAAAAGCTAAAGCAGAACGCAAGGATTATTTGGAACGCAGAGAGGAGAATTAGTTATGCGAAATTGGAACGATTATAAAACTTATGTTAAGAAAATTGATTCTCAGGCAAAAAAGGATATGGAAGAAATGGAAGAACTTGCGGTAATTGTCGGTGCAATTATCGAAAAACGAACAGCACTTGGAATAAGTCAACGCGATTTAGCAGATATGTGCGGAATACCACAGTCATCTGTTGCGAGAATAGAAACATTTAAAACAACTCCGAAAATTGATACATTATTGAAAATTATGCAGCCGCTCGGTTTAAAACTCACCGTTTCAGTTGCTTAAAAATAATTGCATAAAGTGAAAGGTCGTTCCATTAAGGAGCGACCTTTTTTATGTTTGTATACTGATTAAGAAACAAAGTTTTAGCTACTGCTATTTTAGGCTGTTGGGCGATTTTTTACATTCGTTTATAAACCTTTGAAACTAACGACTTTACAAATTTTCAAGGAAAATATATCAGATTAATATCATTTATTGCGTTTAACTTAATAAGATCATTGCGTTGTAAATAAAATACTCGGTTTGCAACAATGTCAGCGGCTCTAACAAGTAATGTGCTTTCAGAGTTGCAAAACTTCATATCAATTGACCTTACATTAAGGAAAATTGGCGGATAATATGTATTGTACTCAAAATTATGTGTTCCGTGTTTAAGCTCTTGTTCTATTCCTTCTCTTAACTCGTATCTGCCATTTGTTGCAGTAGTATGTTCATCAACAAAGAAATAAATATTTTCTATTTCATTAGGGATGATTTGCTTATTTAATATGAGCTGTTCAAATGCTCTTTTTACAGAAATCTTGTATACATAATGAACTTTATCAAAAACACCGGACTCATCTGAATATACATATATGTTCATAAAATTTCTCCAAATAATTCAAAAGCCACCTCGAAAGGTGGCTCCCTCATGTCCGACGACAACACATGTCGCTTAAACGCTAATTCGGTTTCATGAGTATACAGCGTATTCCTACCTGCAATATTATTATATGCGATTTTTCAAAAAAATTAGTACCTAAAAAGGGATTTTACACCACATTTGAATAAGCTACAATTTTTCAGAGAATAACTTGTTTAGCTACTACTCCTTGACAATTGTAAAAAAAATTACTACAATACGAAATAGAAAGTTGTTTTATTAACATTATTTCAAAACATTGGACAATATAATAAAGCGAGTAAATAATGTCAATATAGCAATTGCTTGCTGTATGACATGAAATAAATATAGTTATAATTCGTTAGACGGTACCAAATGGTACCCTCCAAAAAAATATAACTATTTTAAGACCATCGTTAAAAAGATAATACATACGATACATCTAATCCACAAATTAGCGTAAAGTCATATCAAGGCGACTGTATAAACGGAATATTCATTAAAATATTCAATACTACTTCTAATTGTGCATTTGTCACAAAAGTAGATGTTGACATTATAACAAAGTAACGAAATAATGTAATCTTGTAAATATTATTTTAAAATTTGACTGCGAGTGAGTATATATATTATAGAGAGGTAAATAAAAAGTATCTCTTCACAAATTTACATAAAAGGAGAATGACATATGAAAACGACTAATAATATTAAGAGAACAATGACAATTGCAATTGCAGCGGCAATGATTACAGCAACAGCAATGCTTTCGGGTTGCGGTTGTGACGATAGTAATGCAATAAATAAGACTGCAACAACAGTTCAGACTACAAGCGTAGAAGAAACAACAGTTTCTGAAACAGCACCGACTCTTTCTGAAACAGACAAAGCAATTACCGATGCAGGACTCAAAGTAGGTGCTGACGGCAAAATTACTGATAAGAATGGCAAAGAAGTGAAAGTTGATAAGGACGGTAAGGTTGAGGTTAAAAACGAAAAGGGTGAAACCGTCAAGGTAGATTCTTCTGAAGTGAAAAAGGCAAATCAGAACAAGGTAAAGGTTGACAGCTATCCGACAAACTCATCTTCTCAGAAGAAGGACACAAGCACATCAGGCAAGAATAACAATTCTTCCTCAAAGTCAAATACTTCAAAATCTGACAGCAAAAAGGACACTTCATCTAAGAGCGAAAGCTCAAAGCAGGAGAGTTCAAAATCTGAATCCTCCAAAACACCGCAGAGCAGTTCATCAAGTTCAAAACCTGACTCGTCTAAGAATGAATCTTCAAAGCCGACTCCTAAGCCTCAGCATACACACAGTTGGACAAACATTACCGAAAAGGTAAAAGTTGTTGACAAGAAAGCATACACATATGAAGAACCGGTGTATGAAGAACACGACAGGACTATTTGCAATGACTGTGGTGCGGATATTACTGATTTATCAAGTGATGATTTTGGAGAACATATTGTGAATCACAGATTAAACGGTGGCAAGGGCTCGTATCGCAATGAATGGGTTAATGTACAGGTAGGTACAAAAAAAGTTAATGTCCCTGAGAAAAGCCATTATGAGACTAAAACAATTGGCAGAAAATGCTCGGGTTGCGGTAAAGTAGAATACTATTGATGTAAAAAAAGGTTGTTGCTTAAAAAGCAACAACCTTTTTATTTTAGGATTCATTGAAATTGCAATATAATAAAAATATGTCAACTGTCAGAGTACCAATCGGTACTCTATTTTTTTACTCAGAAAACATATGAAAGCGGAGTCTTTAATGGCTCCGCTTTTTTGCGTTGTTATATGATGATGAATAAAATAATGAATAATATTTACACAGAGCAACAAAAAATATAAAAATTAGTAAAATAGTTTGCTATAATGGTTATAAGAATGAATAAAACGATGAATATTGTAACAAAAGGGGGCTATAGTCCAATGTTTTATGATCAGCCGTATTAAGCGAATTGCTTGATACAATCGTGTATGCTACGATAAACAGCAAAAATTTTATAAAGGAGAACGCCCATGAGGAAATTCTTTAAAAAGCTTATGGCTGTAGGATTGTCTGTGGTGACGCTTGTGTCTGGTATGTCAATATCAATGGGCTCAGCGGCGGCTGCTACAGCATCCACAACAACCGGTCAATGGGTAACTACTACGGTATCCAGAAGTACTAACTTTACGTTGCCGGGAATACCTGCGTCAGAAACATGTAAATTTACCATAAATGGTGATGAAGGTTTTTGTATTAATGCAGATAAACTGACTCCATCAGGTAAAGACAAGTATAAATATACATATGTGGATCCTAAGTCATCTAAATATGGAATGATGCGAAAGGCTGTGTATCTCTATCTCAATAAGAATTTGAAAACTACAATTTCAAATGTAATGAAGAAGCAGGGATTCGCAGCTCCGACAGCAAATACCACTTTCGTTATGATGCATTTTTTGCTTAGTTACATTAACGAAGGCGGAAATGAAAAGGGCTTGAGTAGTGATCCGCAGGGAATTAGATATAAGATGCAGGAATATTATCCTTGTATTCCGGCGATTTATAAGGAACTCAAGGCTAATAAAACGGCATTGCCGTCTGCAAATGATTTTCTTTGCTATCTCGTAACACCGCGGAGTGATACTTATCAAACTCTTTTTATGGTGGCAAAGAACACACTCGTTATCAAAAAGGTTGATTCTGTGTCAGGCAAAGGTCTCTCAGGTGCTACTTTTTCGGTAACATACACTCCGGATGGAAAAAATAGTGTTGGTAGCACAAAATCTATGGGTTCTTATACGACCGGTAGTGGCGGTACAGCTAAGGTTTGTTTACCTCCGGGTAATTATGTTATTAAAGAAACTAAACCACCTAAAAATTATTCGCTGAATTCTGTATCACAGGCAGCTAATTTCACAGGAAAAGGTACAATAACAAGAACCTTTAAGAATGACAGGCTCATTAAGATTCAGTTACAGAAAACATCTGCAAACCCTGAATTAACAAAAGGCAACAGTTGCTACAGCCTTGCCGGAGCAGAGTATAGTATCTATACCAATAAATCATGTTCTAAAGGCAGCTATTTTGGCTTCATCAGAACAGATGCCAATGGCTTCGGCGTGTACGGTGACGGTCTTGATTCAAAGGGCAATCATGTAGGTTCTGATGTTGCTAATAAGACCTATTATGCTAAGGAAACCAAAGCTCCAAAGGGCTATAAGCTGGACACCACAGTTTATACCTTCAAGGATTCCGGCAAAAAAACCGTTGACGGCGTATCAATTTACAGCTTTACTTGTTCTGATAAGCCTGCAAACGATCCTATTGCGTTACTTTTACAAAAGCAGGATGCAAAAACAGGACAGGCTACAACAAGACTCGCAGATGCGGAGTTCACCTTGAAGTATTATGACGGTACTTATAAGACGGAAAAAGAGCTAAAAGGTGCCAATGCAACTCGAAGTTGGGTAATAAAAACAGCGACAAACGGCATTGCTTATCTTGATAAAGCACATCTTGTCTCTGGCGATGAATTCTATTATTCATCTTCGGAAAACAAAAATCCTTGCTTACCTCTTGGTACAGTAACCATTCAGGAAACTAAAGCCCCTGAAAACTATGAATTAAATCCTGATTTATATATTGGACAAATCACAGAAGAAGGTGGCTTGACTTGGCTTACAACGAATCTCCTTACACCGGAAGGTCAGTTAATTGTCCCTGAATCCGAAACTGTTCGTGGCGGTCTTTCAATCCATAAGAGTTCTGATGATGCTATCATCAAGGATATATGGTTTAGAATTACTTCCGATAACGGTTACTCGAAGGATGTTGCAACCAATTCGATGGGTACAATTGAACTTTCTGACCTCGATATTTTTAATGACAACAATGAGTATGTCAAATACACAATCGAGGAACTCGGTTTTAAAGATGCCAACGGCAACTACTATATCCCGAAAAGATACAAAACTGAAGGACCGAAAACAGTAACTCTTAAAAATGACGGAACAGTAACAGTATCGTTTAACAACAGCATTGATACAGTACCTCTTAACATCATCAAGAGTGCTGATGATAAAAATGTAAGCGGTATCTATTTCAAGGTTACAGCCTCTACGGGCAAGACTTATACTGTTGTTACCGATAACGAAGGTAAAGCAAGTGTATCAGGACTTCCTGTATATGATACAGAAGATAATGTAATCACATATACCGTTGAAGAGTTGGGTATCAAGAAGGACGACGGTACATTTGAAATTCCGGTCAGATATGTTAAGCCTTCAAGTCAGACAGTAAAATTTTTCGATGGTACATCTGTTATTAAGACAAGAACTCTGACTTTCAAAAACAATCTTAAAAAGGGTGTTGCAAAGATTGCCAAAACATCAGATGACGGTGTAGTACAGGGAATCTACTTCAAAATTGAGTCAGACTACAACGACTACAGTGCAATCAGCTCAACAGGAAAAACAGGCATTTGGTCTATATACAGTCTACCGGTTTATAACGAAGTAGGGGAGAAGATTAAATATACTGTAACTGAACTCGGCTTTAAACAGAGTGACGGAACATACAAAATTCCCGAATACTACTTTCACGATGAACCGCAGACCGTTGAGCTTACGGAGAATACAACAACAACCGTAAGTTTTAAAAACAGTCACAAGCTGGGCTCTTTGCTTATTCTCAAATCATCAAGCGATAAGGTAGTAGACGGTATCTATTTTGAAGTTAAGTCACTTACTGACGGTTTTGAGTACGATGAGTATGTTGCAACAAATTCAAAAGGTATGGCACAGCTTGAGAATATGGAAGTATGCAACGCAGATGGTGAAGAAATACTCTATGAAATCAGAGAGCTTGGTTTTAAGCAGGCTGACGGAACATACAAACTACCTAAACGCTATGTAAGTAAAGAACCGAAACAGTTTTCGTTTAACGCTGACAATATGAAGCCCGGACGAAAAGCAACTTATACCTACACACTTAACAACTCTATCAGAACAGCTAACCTTGATGTAAAGAAAACATCTGACGATAACATTGTCAATGGTATTACTTTCAATGTTAAGGGCTCTAATGGTGTTGATTACGGTAATAAGACTGTAGATTCAAGTGGCATGTCATATTATACAAAGCTTCCTGTTTATGATGATGATGACAATCTGATTAAATATACCGTAACAGAACTTGGAATCAAGCAAGATGACGGTACCTACAAAATTCCGTATCGCTATAACGATGTTAAACCTCAGGTTGTAACACTTCGATATAACACTGAAACGGAAACTGCGATGACTACAACTGCATTGTTTAACAACACTCTTAAACTTGGCTCTGTAACTATCAATAAGGTAGATAATGACGGCAAGGCAATTGAGGGTGCAAAGTTTAATCTTGTTTCAAAGGAAACAGGCGAGGTATTTGCTACCATAACAACCGATAAAGACGGTAAGGGCATTATTTCCGATGTTCCGCAGGGCGATTATTCACTTGAAGAGACACAAACTATTGCCGGTCTTAATCTTCTTAAAGAAGCAAGCGACATCACTATTTCCGGTGACAGCGAAGAAACTTTGTACTATACATTCAATGTGAAGGAAACATACGCTCCTGTTCTTCCAATGACAGGCGGTGCAAATGCAATCTGCGTAATGTTCGGTTTATCAGCGGTATGTCTGATTGCCGGATGTGCAATTTTCTTCATTAAGAATAAAAAGAAGAAAGATAAAATTAAATCGGAGGTAGAATCTTAATGAAATCATTAGCTAAGAAGATTGTTGCAACAGCTCTTACAGTTGCATCAATCGCTACAATGACAACTTGCGTTGCAACAGCAAACGCAGCCAATATGGAATACCATATTGACACAACAAGAAAAGCAAGCTTGACACTTCATAAGTATGAAATGTCGGATACAAGCCTTGCAACACATAAGGCAACAGGCACAACAGACGACGCTCAGTATGTTCCTGCCGATGCAAAGCCTCTTGCAAATGTTCAGTTTACAATCTACAAAGTTGCAGAGCTTGATAAGTATTTCAAGCCTGACGGCATTGAACTTCCTGCGGCATCTGCGGTAAAAACCTCAGAAGCAACAGCCACATTTTCTGCTGTAACAGGTGAGGACGGTGTAGCAACATTTACTGACCTTCCTCTCGGCATTTACTATGTTGAAGAAACTGACGGTCCTGCACAGGTAACAAAGAAGATTTCTCCTTTTGTTATTTCACTTCCTATGACAAGCGTTGACGGTTCAAAGTGGCTCTATGATGTTCATTGCTATCCGAAAAATCAGACTGCATACGGCGGAGTTACACTTCAGAAGGTTGATTCAGTTACGAAGAAACCTTTAAAGGGTGCAACATTCACTCTTTATTCATCAGAGGACGGTAAGACATATACAGAGTATATGACAGGACTCAAAACAGGTGATAACGGAACAGCTGTGGTTAACAGCCTTCCGTCACAGACTTATTACAAGTTTGTCGAAACAGCTGCATCAGATCCAAGCTACATTCTTGACTCAACAGTAGGCTACGAATTTTATATTGATGCTACCGGCGATATGATTGTCAACGATAAAGTCGTTGACAATAAGACTGTAGTTGTTGAAAACGATACAGTTGACATTGAAAAGTATGTACTTGACGGCAAGAAGGGTGCAGAAGGTATTGATAATACAGCAAACTATGGTGACACAGTTTACTGGAAGATTAAGACTTCAATCCCGACAAAAACTGCTGAAAAGCTCAAAACATACACTATCGTAGATACAATGTCAAAGGGACTCAAGTATCAGTCTGCTGAACTTTGGATTGATGACACAAAACAGCTTAAAGAAAAAACAGACTATACAGTATCTCAGAAAGGTCTTGAAGTAACATTCACTATCAAGCCTGCAAGTATTAAGGGTGGTAAGGAAGTTGAAGTATATTTCAACACAGAACTTACAACAGACGCTCCTCTTGCACAGGATGTTCCTAACACATCAAAGCTTATTTACACAAACGACATCGGTACAGACAGCACATTCACAAAGAACTCTCAGACTCCTACCGTACATACAGGTGGTTATTCATTTGTAAAGACTGACGGTAGCAAGCCTCTTGCAGGAGCAGAATTTGCTATTTACAAGACTGAGGTTGATGCTAAGAACGGCGAAAATGCAATTCTTACAGCAACATCAAATGATAAGGGTATTGTAGAGTTCAAGGGCTTACAGTACGGTGCTTTCTCAGTTGATGAGGACGGCAAAAATAAGAACGGCGTAGAGAACGGTAGTACAAAGTATTGGATTGCCGAGACAAAAGCACCTAATGGTTATGTACTTCTCTCAGCTCCGTTCGAGGTAACTGTAAATGCTACAAGCCATATTTCTTCAAACACTCCAAGCGTTAAGAATAACACAATCCCTGAACTTCCTGTAACCGGTGCGGCTGGCACAGTAACACTCTTTGTAATTGCCGCTGCTCTTGTAGGCACAGGTGTATTGATTCTCAGCGTTCGCCGTAAAAAGCGTGACCGCTGATTGACCTATTTAAGATTTTTAATCTTATAAATTTCCATTTCCCATACTTGTATTAGACATTTCCCGAACAGTACAGTTATTGTGCTGTTCGGGAGGAATACAGTCGTCAGTTGACAAAAGCAGGGTAAAATCCCGAAAAAGTAACATCGGTTTTGTGTCAACTGTAATTATAACCTGAAAATTCCACATATTTTGTGTTGATCATATAGCTTGTAAGACAGTGAGTAAAGCTGTCTTGCAAGCCCTCCTAACAAAAGATAACTCCTCATATTTGTGTAATATACCATACCTCGTCTTGTCGGGTGTTTACAGAATAGCTTAATACCCGACAAGACACACTCTCTAATGGGCTCTAATAGAGCTACATCTATCCTCTTTAGTTTTTGTAGGCAGTACAGCCAAGAAAACTGTACTGCCTACAAAGAAGATTTTTGCCAGCAAGGAAAACTCAAAGTTTTCATTTTTCACTCCATATTGTGAGTATGGGCGGTGCAGATAACATACTACACCGCCCGACTCTCAAAAATTGGTATCGTAATTGACAGCAAGACAAGTATTTGTTATAGGTATTTCTCCTTTCATTTGTCGGGCAGTATATCCCCAATCATACTGCCCGACAGAAAACCTGAATACATTGTCGAAGTCAAAAGCAACTTTAAATTGAAAGAAATAAAGAGTATGTCACTTATAGAATATATGTACGATATTAACAATATCAGTAACATTGAAACAACAATATATGAAGAAGGTTTCGTGGAAAAAGCAAATGGAATTACTGACAAGTTAAACTGTTTTAATTTTGAATATATTAAATCATTGAAAGTTGATCTAAAAAATGAGTATCAGATGATTTATTTTCGTAAGAGTAGTTATCCGTCAGATGCTTTTTTAATAAGAATGAATTGCAGAAAATCTATAATTTTATACCGTAACAAAAACGAAACAAAATTATTATGGAAACACGAAGGTATCGGAATCAATGCTGAACTGGCGATATATGACAATGACAGAGTGTTCATTTCCCAAAAAGGTAACCTCGTGCCGTTGACACTTAAAAATGACCTTTTTTCCAGATCTATGTTTTCAAAGATAATTGCTGAAATACTTGATTATTACAGCATGAAAAACTCAATATATAAAGATTTCAAGAGGTGTTTGGAGCTAAATATATGCTGCTTACTACCTTTGACAATAGAAGAAATAGGTGTTTATCACAATTTACAGGAGTTGTTTCACAATAAATATCCAAAGACTAAAAAATTGAATTACAACTTTAACAAAGGGGATATTAACCTATCGTATCTTGCAGTAAAAGCAATGTCAAAGGTTGATAACGACTGTGTAGGTATATTGTTTCAATATTGTGCCGATAAAGCTAAGCAAGGATGTGGACAATCATATTTTGGTTACAATCCGTTTGGTAGATTTAATGATAATGTAAAAATTTTATTGGGAAAATTATTATCGGACAGAGTTTTGGTATCGGCAAAAAATACCATTATTGATGATTACATAAATATGTGCTATCAAACAAAAACGAAAATCAGGCTTAAATACACATCAATAAAAAAGATTGAAGAAGCACATAACGCACTTGTTACCAAAATTTTAAAAAAAGGACAAAGGTCGGCAAAAAGTATAGTGTCAGCAAACACAAGATACAACAATTTGCGAAATTTACTTCCTAAAAAGTTTGAGTGGTTAATGACGGAAGAAAGGTTAGCATTAGAAAGTGAAATGCAAGGTAATTGCGTTGTTTCATACGCAAATAAAGTAAAAAAAGATAAATGTCAAATATATTCTTATGTGGATTCGCAGGGGTTAAGACACACAATAGAATTTAACATATCACGAAATAAATACCATTGTGTACAACTGCTTTCCAAATACAACGAAGATCCGTCAGAAGAAGCTTTGCAATTTGTAGCAAAACTTCTTGACAGCCCTGAAAACACGATTAAATAGCCGATATTTACAAAGATAATAAGGAAAACTTAAAAACTATATTCATTGTAATAGTTTTTGAAAATTAGGAAGTTTAAATTCACTAAATAAGGTGATAAACAAAAAACTATTTAGAATATAATAGCTTTTACAAAATACAAGTCATGAAGACACAAAGAAGGGCAATTTGTGAAAAATAATAAAGCTAATAAATCAAAATTGAAAAGTATAGCAACAATATCAATTGCATCACTACTCATTCTTGTCGGTATATCATTAGCTATTATTCCGATTCTCGGAAGAATACTTAATCAGCAATCAGCTAATACGCAGATTGAGTCGTATCAGCAAAGCGTATCAGATATGACTAAAGATGATATTGCAACCGCAAAAGAGGCGGCTGATGAATACAATTCTTCAGGGAATACAGGCAATTTTTATAATGCTGTAGTTAAAGACGGAATTGTTGGTTACATAAACATACCGGCAATTGATGTTAATTTGCCTATATACGATAACACAAAAGATGAAACGCTTGAACTCGGAGCAGGATTGCTTGAAAAATCATCTCTACCAACGGGCAAGAATGGTACGCATAGCGTTATAACAGGGCATAGCGGTCTGACAATGAGTAAGATGTTTTCTGATTTGCCTGAACTTACAACAGAAGATTGTTTTTATATCTATTTTCTTGACGAAAAAATCAAATATCAGATATACAGCATTGAAACAGTAAAACCCTCAGAGGTAACAAATCATCTTGGTTATAATCGTTCAGAAGGTTATTGTACATTGATGACTTGCACGCCTATTGGTGTTAATACACACAGATTGCTTGTACACGGTAAGAGGGTAGAGGTAGAGGAAAGTGAGAACGAAAGCGTTAATGCTAAATCTACATCACAGAGCAATAGCCCATCAACGAAAACTACCTCAAATATTATTAAAAAAAAACGACTTTGATTGATGGGCAAACAGATAACGCAATGAAAAAATATTTGCCGATTGGGTTGTGTACGATCTTTGTGATAGGCATAACAACGAAAATAATACGGCACTTTTGCAAAAAGTCACAAAAATAGCGGTAATAAGCCCAAGATTAGCTTGCATGGCGTTTTTAACACTTAGAATATAAATTCCTCATCTAAAGGATAAAATTGCAATACAGGCTAAAATAAAGAAAACAGAAAAATTATGCAGTCAGCAAAAAATGCTGATTTTTTCAAAAAATATTTAAAAAAGGAGATACCCCAAAATGGAAGAAAAAAGAATCAATACAATAGTGACAGAAGAAAGCATTGTAGAATCATTACACAAACAGCTTGATAACAACGAATTTTCAATGCTCGAAAAGGCACTTAAAGCATTTGGACAATCAAAAAGCGATGTGTCGGACATTGATATTCTGATTGATTGCACATCTGAAGAATTACAGAGTGTGAATTATTGCGAACTCACGGAAAAGTTTTCAAAGCTCACAATTCCGATTAAACAGGAAGTTGAGTCAGAAGGCGAGATATACGAGTGTGTATCAAGCTATTCGCTATTTGGTGTTGTGTACCATCTTGAAGGTACATACAGCCTTACAGCGGAACTCAATCCGGTTCCAAAGGAAATATTCATGAGTTTTTATAAGTAAGATTGGTGTTCTAAACCGTACACCCTTAAATCTGAAAAGTCCCATGAACAGCGGACATTTTTATCCCCTAAACAAGATATATAAACAAGTATATTCTATCTTCTATCATATAGTAGGTAGTTAGATATAGTATAGGGAAAATAGTAGCTGAATAACGGATGGAAAAACCTTTTTTGAAAGGATAAATATTATGTGTGAGAAAAATATAAAACCGGCTGATAAAAACGAATCTGCATTGGAAGCCGCAAAGTTATCAACTGAAAATATGATTTCAAGATCACAACCTCTTTATAACACAGTTGAAGGTGTTTTATCTGCAAAAGCTTATAAACTATTTGACATATACCTTTCGTGTATAAATCCGCAGAAATAGGAAAAGATCGTTTGCAAAACTTGAAGAAAAAACTTTCAGAGGAAATTCGTATTAGGGGTGTATCGTAGTGAGTGTTATTGTTTTTACACCAAGTTTAAGCAAAAGAAAAGAATTGTTAAAAATAATAACTCACGCTCATAAGCAATGGAAGTTTAGAATTGCATTAGCTGTGTTTCTGTTTGTTCTTTCGGCGGCAGTTATAGTAGGAACGGCAATCCTGTTGCTTATGAATCCAACAACAATAGAGGGAATTTTGGCTTTCAGCGGTGCCGGTATTTGTTTTTCTTCTATTCCGTTCTTTATTGCTCTTTCGGTAAAAAACACAGCAAAATACAAGTGCGGTTTCCCGTACAGCAGTTATGCTAATGCATCACTTTTACTAAACGATGACTCTTTGGAATATGTGTTTTGGCGAGTAGGACCGCATGAACCCGCTGCTTATAGCAGTACAAGAGCTGTATACCGAGATGAGGACAAGTTTACATTTACAATAAACAAGTCTGATATTGCAAGTTTGTGCGTTCGGAATGAAATTTGTTACATAAAAGGTGACGGTATTTTGCAGATGCCTGAATGGGCTGTAGCAAACAATATTACGACGGAAAATTGCAAAGAGTTTTCGTTCATACCTGCATTTCCGGAAAATAATTTTTCAAAAAGAATTAAAGATTGGAGAAGTTACAATGTCAGAACAGAAGATTGACGGCAACACTATAAAGAGATGCTTATCGGAACAAATCGGAGCATATGAAACTGATTGTCTTATATATGCGATTGCAAAAAAGAATCCCGAAGAAAGGGTGGTTGAACTACCCTTTGAATACGATGCCGAGGAACGACAGACAATTTCATACAGCGAACTTGTTAATATGCTTGCAAAAGCAATTATTCCTACCAATTTAAAAGTGAATTTTGATATGTCTAAGTCATTTCCTGATTTAGATGAAGCTACAACAATTAACTTTAATTGCGGATACAGCGTATTCGAAATGGTGTATGAAATTAACGGCGAGGTATATGGAGTACTGACTACTGCTGTTAATAATAAGATTACCGAAATGATATATGACGGTCAGTTCAGCACGGATACGGAAGAGGTGTTGAACACTTGAGTATATTGCAGTTAATAATAACAGGCGGATTTGTGATTGTGGGTATATTAGTATCTTTTGCTCCGATTGTGAAAGTTGCAAAGCAAAAAGCAAATCAGTTATCTACATCAGATGAATTAAGAACTTTGCAAAGAAATAAAGAAAAGTTGGAAGCAGAATCGTCTGAAGGAGAGAAAACCAAATATGACGAATTGTATGATGCCATAAGCAGTTATAACGAATTGATATACAAAAACGGACAGGATACTTTTACGGGAGAATTACCGTTACCGCAGAGTGAAAACTTACAGTTGTATCTCGAAGATGAAGAACTAAAGACAATTGCACAAATTACAATACAAGGGCATTATTTTACTCGTATAAGATCGAAAGAGAAAGAAAAAAAGGAACAGAAATATGCAGTTAGTATGGAAGTGAATAGGGCTACACTTGCAAACTGTTTTATTCCGGTCAAAAATACTTCAATGCCTGTTGGCGGTGAAAACACTCTGAGTGTCTTATATGGCAGACCGAGAAAGGGACTCGGTTTAGACAATAAATTTAATATATCAAAAGGTGATGTAATCACTCTTGAAACAATATGGGATACAATCTCATATGAAATAGATGATTTAGTGCTTATTTCAGCTGATGACATAGAGTCGCTGAAAATAGTTCCGGGCAAGGACATAATAGTGCTGATGATTGCAGAACCACAAAATAAAACACGACATTGTATATTTGCATCACGAATCGAGGGTAATGATGATTCTGATGATTGAATATAAAAGCTGAAAGGGACGGCAAAAAATAATAAAAACACAAGTAACTGAGGACTTGTGCAGATACAGGATAACTGTATTTGCGTAGGTCCTCTTTTGTTGTTTTGGAGGTGAACAAACATACAAAATTAACTTAGTTGGAAGTCTAATAGCAAAAAATTAATTTGAAAGGATATGATTTTATGAATAATCTCAATGCTATTATCAGTTCACTAATTCCCGTTGCCGCTGCAAGCGGTGCAACAAGCTACTTTACATCGGTGCAGAATAAGGTTGTATCGTTCCTTAATTCCTGCTTGCCTTTTGTATGGATTATCGTTGCTCTTGCCTTAATTGGCGTTGGTCTCATGTGCATCATCGGTAGTGAAAGAAGTAAAGAGGCAGCTAAATCTAAGGCTGTATATGTTGTTATCGGTTGCGGTGTTGTACTCGGTGCAATGTATCTTGCCAAGGGTGTTGCAGATTTACTTACGATGGGCAACTTCACTGTCAGCTAAATCAAGAAAATACATACTGAAATTTGATGTGAGGTTATTATTATGAAAAACAAAAAGTTGGTATCGAAAATAGGAGCGATTGCTCTTTGTGCAGTAATGGCAGTTGGCTCAGTTGTATCAGCTAACGCTGCTGTTGTTGATGATTCAGAGGTAGGTTCACTCGGATACGGTAGAAAAGTTATATCGTTGGATTCTACAGGACAAACCGTACTCTGCAAAAAAGGATATAAGTTTCCAAACTCCAATATTACTGTGTCAAAAGATTTTAAAATGGCACAGATTAAGCTCGGAAAAGGCGAAACATTTAAGTATACTCTTTACAGCAATGTAGGATGCGACAGAGACAAGGTAAGAGTAGAAGCCTGTGCCTATAAATCAATCATCAATTTGAAGAAGAAGGCTGAATGGTCTAATTTTGATACTGCCGGCAATCTAACTACGGATGTATCGACACTTGGACGGGTAAATTCCAAAAAGTGGAAATCTACTGTACAGATTAAGGGTAATAAAAAGTGTACCTACAATTTGATCGCTTATGATTTATATTCTTTCAATGCCAATTATCCATCTGACCGGCAGTCATCATTTAGGGGAAGAAGCTATAAAGATGCTTATGTTCTTAACATGAATTACCCTGTTGTTGCTGTAAGTGTGTATAACGCACCGTCATCTGTTGCCTTAAAAAGAAACGACAATAAAAGTTCGATTTCAGGCAAAACTGTAACACTAAAAAAAGGACAGACATTATCCGTGTATGAATCAACACCGAAAGGAACATACGCCAATGCTAAAAATGTTATTTACAGTTCATCAAACAAAAAGGTGGCAACAGTTACCAAAAACAGCACATTCAGCGGTGCCGCAAAAATCAAAGCCGTTAAAAAAGGTACCTCAAAAATCACCGTAAAGCTGTACAACGGTAAAACAGCGTGGGTTAAGGTAAATGTCAAGTAACTTAACCGAGATGAAACATTAAAAATATCCACTTGTTTCGTTGTTTCGATAAAATTTCGGGGCAAGTGGATGATGAAAAATCAGAAAGGAGGTTGATCTTATTGTCATTTATTGAATGGATGGTTTCCAATATGGAATATTGTGACATGGGAGCTATGTTTGGACTTGGACGAACAATCCTTTGGTGGCTAACGAATATTCTTGTATGGGCGGCATCCGTAATTGAGAGTTTATACAATAACATTTTCAAAGTCTTTTCTGTCATATATTCAAGCGGTGTTTCGAGCTTTATAGGTCGTTGGATAGGCTTTTTGTGGATTCCGATTGCCATTGCCATTATCATACTTGGTTACAACCTTATCATGGGCGAGGACAGCGACGGTTCATTAAGAATGAAAACCTTTATGCGAAATCTTTGCTTGCTGGTTATTGTTGTTGCAAGTATTCCGATTCTTTTCACCGGGGTAAGTGGTAACAGCGATTCAAGTTTTGCCGTAAAGCTATTTCAGGGAAGTGGTAACAACAACAGCATAACAAATGGTGTCAGTCAAATGGCTGGAAATATGGGCACAACATCGAACACAAGTAGAACGGTTGTTGAGAACATATATGATTTGCAGTTTATTTTTAATCAGGCTCGAAATAAAGGCAATTTTACAAAAAATTGGAGCAGTATGATAGATGACGGAACGATACGAAAAAATTCATTTTATGACACATCCGGAAACATAGTAAACGGTGACGCTGTTATGAATATAACACCGTGGGATACCATTGTATCTGATGATGCTGATGATAATGATAAGTATGATAAAGACCTCAAAATGGAAGATTGTTATGTTAATGGGTACGATTATTGTGTATTTTCATCAGATACCAACAACAAGACATCTTTTGCCTCTGTAGCAAGCACCCGACGAGTTCCTTATTGGACTCCCGACAACATTATCAATATTATCAATCAACGAGGTAACCAACCGGTTTCCACAGTAAGTTTGTCCGATAAAATGGATCTTGAGGCGAGAATATTCTTTTTTCAAACAATACACAACAATGTATGGCAGATAGATTCTGACGATAACGGCACAACCAATTTTGTTTTTGTTGACAATAACGGAAAAACAAAGACAAGTATGTGGTTCGTTGATGTCGGAAGTACATATCCGTTCAGATATCATGTAGAATGGGGCAGAATGATAATTTCGCTCATTATGTCCATTATAGTTTTATATCTAACAAGCTATAAAATCGTAAAACTTATCTATGAAGTTACCGTCAATCAACTTTTGGTATTGTTTTTTGGTGCGATTGATTTATCAAACGGACAAAGAGCAAAGGAAGTCATGAAATCTACTTGTTCGTTACTTGCATCAATGTTTTTTGCAGTAATACTTGTACAGTTCTATTATTTGCTTACATCAGCAGTTAACGGTTTGACATTTGTAAGCAATAGTTCAACCAATGGATGGATTCAGACTCTAATCAATGTGTTTATCGGTATGGCTACAATCAAAGGACCGTCTGTTCTTGAAAAAGTTCTTGGAATTAACGGCGGTCTTGGTGATGAGTGGCGTGAAACAGGTATGCTTAACCGTACTGCTGTTAAACCCGTTGCAAGAGCAACAGGTAAAGTTGTTAAGGGTGCTGCGATACTCGCAGGTGCAGGAGCTGTTTACGGCATTACAAAAGCTAAGGGTAAGCATGATGAATGCAAGGACAGAGAAAATGAGAGAAATAATGACAGAATTCATGGCAGTAGTACCGGCGAGGTCAACAGTTCCGGTGATTCTTCTCAGTTCAAAATGGCTCAGTCTAAAAAGTCTCAAAATTCAACCGCAAATGTAAATAACAATAAAGACGCATCAGGTAATTCAGCCGCTAATAATGATGTTGCAAGACAGGGCAGAGATATTAGTGAGGCTATTCAGAGAGACAATATTCAGCAGGACAAAGCTGAAAAATTTGCAACTGATAATGGTGTCGTTAAAAAGTCCACACCTGAACAGAGGACAACTCAGCAAGCTGATAAGTACAGAGGTGCTATCCACAATGCCGCACTTGCCGAACAGGTTAAAGGACAGGCTAAAGGTGGTATGAGCGATAAAGACGCTCTGACTAAAGCTTATGAAGGTTCAGGATTCAGCAAAGATGATGCGTTACGCTTAGCTAACAGAGATCTTGAAAATAATTCTTTTGCCGAAAAGAAAGAAAGCTTTGCAAACAGTATTTCAGCAGCGGCTAAAGAAAAAATACAGGATTCACCGTTAAGTTATGCGTCAAGTGCCGATGCATATGCAGATGCAGCCGAACAGCATTTACAGGCTCTCGGATTCAGTGCAAGCGAAGCCTCTAAGATTAACGAAACTACAGGATTGTCTAAGAATGTAATGCTTGAAGATAATCAGGAGTTAATCCGTAATGAAGCAAATGCTTTGTACAGTTCAGGAGCTGTAGCTACTGATGAAGAGGCTGTACAACAGGCTATTGTAAATTACAGTTCCGACAGTTCGGGCAATTATGACAATAGATACGGAAGTCTTGATAATGCTGTATCTACAATACTTGCAAACGGTAGTCTTGAAGAAGGTATTGTAAGAGGCAGAACAGCAAACAATATTGCAAGAGAACAGGCTCAAATCAATACTCGTTCAGACGGTCTCAGAAACGGCAGAGATAATTTTGAACTCAGTCCGGGACTTAAAACCGCTACATATGTAGGTCTTGGCTACATGAAGGGCAGAAGCTTAGAAACAATAGCTAAAGCCGGATACGAAAGCGGCAGAAAAAAGGCTCGCAAACAGGAAATCAAAAGGCAGAAAAAGTCACCTGATAAAACTAAAAAAATCAAGTGATAAAATGCCGTAGTCGGATATGTGCTGATTTACTGCACATATCCGACACATGTGATGAAAGAAGGTGAAAGTAGTGGACAACCAGTTTGTTATGATTTCAGAAATTAAGACAGAAACTCAAATTTTTAAATTCATAAATTTAAAAACATTATTTATTACAATAGGCTTTACATTATTTGGCTATCTCACAAGCGGAGCCGTACACGAGATGCTGTCTTTTGTGTATATAGTTTTTAATGGAGTTGTTGGATTTGTATTGTCAATGCAAAGCCCGTTCAATAAAGGAAAATTAGTGTATCAAAGTGTATTTTTATTTATACGAAATTTTTGTCACAAAAAAGTTGTTTATCATGCTTTGTCGGACTGCGAATATAACGAGGCTGACAAAGTGCTTGAGAGCAAATTTATGTACAACGATAAATTTATAAAGGAGGGATATTAGTGGCAAGTAAGCATAAAGAAGCTGTTAAAAGGCAAAGAGAAGTTGCTTATGTACAAAAGAAAGAAGATAAAAAGACTGCCTTAGAAACAAAAAGTATAAATGATATCATACCGATTGTTGACACATTTAAAGGATGTTTTAAGCTCAAAGACGGTACCTTCATGGATATCGTACAAGTCAAATGTAAAGACCTTGTTAATGCATCCGAAAGTGATGTCAACTTTGATATGTACTCTCTTACAAAACTGTACAGAGCTTATACCGATGATTTAAAAATCATTTCTCTTAATTTCCCCACAAATACGAAATCACAACAGATTTATTTTCAGCACAAAATCAATCATACAGCTAACCCATTACTCAAAAACATACTCAATGAAAAATATGAAAAACTCGTTGATGATGAACTTCACAGCACAAATCGTGAGCATTACATTATGTACTTCGGTAAAACATATGAGAGGTTACTTAACAATCTCAATACTATTACCGCTTCATTGGGAACATCACTTGTTGAGTTGTGTTCTATGTCTAAGAAAATACAGATGTTGTTCTCTGTCACTAATATGGCGTCGGTTGTATTTTATGACGACACCGCCGATAGAAGAATAAATCCGCCAAATAAAGAAGAACTTGTCGAAAAGTACGGATATAATCCGTATTTGTTGCAAGCTATACAGCCTATGGGCGGTATCAAGTTCTCAAATGATGATTATATCCGCACCGGCGATGGATATGTGACCTGCTTGTATGTGTATGGCTATCCGAAAATTGTTGACAGACATTGGCTTAACACACTTTGCAACAACCGTGGTACTGTGACGACCATTGATGTTACAACAGTTGATTCATACAATGTAAAAAAAGACCTAAGAAAGTCAATTGCGGAATATCGAGGAAGAGAGAGAACTGCAAAGAACACACTTGACGCTATGGATGCCGCTGATAAAAGAGATGAACTCTCGACTCTTGTAAGAGATGTAAATTATGGTGAAGTAATCAAGAGAATGACTACACGAGTATTCCTTGCTGACACCAATTACGAAAATCTTATGAAAACCGTAAGATACTATAAGAAAAATGTATTCGAGGATAACGAGTATCAAGTAGCAATCAACCTCAATGAAATGCAATATGAGTGGACATCAATGTTTAAATCATATTCTATGCAAAGTGCAGATTACTATTCAAGGCGAACAGGAAAAGCAATAGCTTCCTCGACGCTTGCCGGCGGTGATGCTTTTCATTTTACTTCTCTTAACGATGAATTTGGCTCCGATTTCGGACATACTCTCTCAAATGGTTATGACGGCAGAGTGTTGCTTGATATGTTTGAAGCAGGACAGTCAAGGTCATCATATAACTTTCTTTTGGTTGGCTTATCGGGTGTTGGTAAATCAACTCTTCTGAAAAAGATAATGGTTGACAGAGCTGCAAGAGGAGATTATCTGAGGGTAATTAATGTTGCAGGTGATTTCACTCAGGTGTGCCATTCTCTTGGCGGTAAGGTTGTATATCTTGACGGTAGTGACGGTGGCAGACTTAATCCTTTGCAGATAAACAAAGCTGATGATACCGATGCAGGTTCATATGATATGAATATCACAAAAATGGCTAATATATATAGCTTTTTGGCTCCGGAAGCCTCTGATATTGAAAAGCGTATGTTCAAGAATATCTTGCACCAATTGTACAAACAGTTTGGAATTACTAAAGACACACCAAATCTTACAGAATTGCCGGCAAAGGCATATCCCCGTATGGAAGATATACTACCGATAATTGATTGGTACCTCAGTCAAATACAGCATGGCGAATTGCAAGAAGGTGCAATGTCTAAAGAGGAAATGCAGAATGAAGAAATGCGAACAATACTCTTGCACATCAAGCTTGTTATCGTAGATGTCATTCAGTCAAATGCAAATATATTTAACAGCTATTCGGATATTGATAATCTTATTGATACTCAGGTTGTTGTTTATAATTTAAAAAAGCTTGATAAGAAAAATGATAACGAAGTATTTAAAGCTCAGGTCTTTTCGGCACTATCGCTGTGTTGGGCAAATGCCGTAAAGGTGGGTACTATAACAAATAAAATGGTTAACAGCGGTCAAATTGACCTTATAGATGCGAAACACTTTTTGCTATTGATTGATGAGTCGCACAGAACAATTAACCGTAAAAATCCTCAAGCTGTTGAACAGGTGCTTAACTATGTACGACAGGGCAGAAAATTTTACGCTGGGCTTGGATTTGCCTCTCAGGACATAAACGACTTTATTCCGGCAGGAGTTAATGCTGACTCTCAGCAAATGATAAATACACTCTTTGCACAGTGTCAGTACAAATTCCTTCTTAAACAAGATAGTAAAGCATTGCCGAGCATAGACAGTGCTTTCGGCGGAAGTCTTACACAATCTGAACTTGCTATGATTCCGACTCTAAATCGAGGCGAAGTTATACTGAATATTTCAGGTGATAAAAATGTTGCGTTTAAGGTCGAGGCAAGCGACGATGAACTGGCTGTGTTTGGCGGTGGTACATAATAGGAGGATGTTATGGATGACTATAATGATGCGGAACAATTAGCAGGTGTTGGTGGTTCTGCTTTAAGAGGTGCCGGGAAAATAGCAAATGCGGCAACAAGACGATTGCGGGAAAAGGCTATTAAAAAGGCGAAAAAGGAAAGTGCCGCTGCAATCAGAAAAGTTGCACATTTGGTTAAAATGGTTATAGCAGGTCTTATATCAATTTTAGGTCTTATCGGAATTATTGTGCTGAGTTTCGTAGTCATCATTTTTATGGCGTTTGGTGCGACAGCCGGAAGCAGTTCAAGTGCCGGCGGAACCGGTATGGTGGGAGGATCTCAACAGTTTACTCCTCGTTTAACTGCACCATCAACAAGCAGCAGATACTATTACAGTACAGATAATCCGTTTTATCCGGCTTATGGCATGCCTAACTGTACAGCATATGCCTTTGGCAGGATTTACGAGCTTAACGGTTCAAGACCGAACCTATGCACAGGTAATGCAGAAATGTGGTATGACTATAACAAAAGCCATAACTATTACCCATACGGAAGCACGCCAAAACTGGGAGCTGTTGCAGTTTGGGTTCATCCGGGCGGAGGTCATGTTGCGGTTGTCGAGAAAATTGAAAACAATACAGTTACATATTCTAACTCAGCGTATAACGGTACTAATTTTTATCTTAATACTGCACCATTATCCGATCCGGGCAATGTTGGAGCAACTGATTGGACTTTACAGGGATATATATACGCATATACACCGCCTATCAGCAATACAAGTTCCGGAATTGTTAATAATCTTTCTGCACCTCAGTTTGAAAGACAATTTGCCACATTTTTTGAAGCTAAGGGATTTAATAAGGCAATGATTTGTGGAATGCTCGGTAATATTTTTAGGGAAACCAGCTATTTGCCTTCAAACTATTTTGCGGGCTATGTGCCTGATGCTTTTGGAGCAGTCGGAAATTCCGGAGGCATATGCATGTGGTACGGAGATAACTGTACAAGATTTAAGCGAGACTGCCCGAATTGGGGAGTTGATGTAACTGCTCAGTTTGAGTATCTGTATCAAACACTAATTAAAGACGGACAGGGAAGTTACAATGACAAATATTACTATTGGTGTACAGGATGTTTGTCAAGAATGCAAGCTGTTCCAAACACGAAAGACGGAGCTAGACAGGCGGCACGGATATTTCACGATTATTACGAACGGTCGGCAACCGGATCAGCAGACAGAATGGAATTTGCCGCAACAACTTGGGATAATTTAAGCTGAGTGATTTTTTAAGGAGCCAAAAATGAAAGAACGAATCAGAGAAATTATTACAAATCCGATTATAGTTATATTGCTGATAGCTTTTGCTGTCAGCGGTGTAATTATATATGGCATATCAAGTAATATGGCAGAGCAAAAATCTGAGATTGTCAATAGCCTTGATATATCAAGCGTATCAAGAGATAAAGACGGCAAACTTATTGTCAAACTGACCGATTATGAAGCAAGTCAAGATGAAGCATATAAAAAGGCGGAAATGACTTTGCAAAAAGCGGCAAACGGCGAAACAGAGAATACAGATAAGATTAAGAACTATTTTGAATCAAGATATAACTATGAAGGTAAAGAAAAAGATAATCTTGATTCAATAGTGAAATCCATTGAAAAGGATTGTTCTTCTGATTTTCTTGATAACATTAGATCTGATATTGAAAAATCAAATAACGATGGAAGTAAATGCGAAATAAAGCGTATTTATGTTACCGGAACGGATATTAAGGAGTTGAATGCTTACTCAACCAATATCTATTACATTTTTGATGTACAAATCAATGACACAGAAAGCTTGTATAAAATTACAATGGTAGTGTCAGGCGGTACTTGGGTGATAGATAAAGCAGAGAAAATATCCGATTTGGAGGATTGATTATGAGAGAAAGATTTGAAAAATTGCACGATATTCTGTACGCACATTATAACGGTGTTTTGATTACATTATTAGCTTGTGTTATGGTAATTGGCACGGCAATTGTAATCACTATACAGCCTATGCAAACATTAATATCCTGTCAAAACATCATAAATGAAGTTGGAGAGGATAAAGTTGCCGGTTATCAAAAATCAACAGGTCCTTCTGATTTGTTTGATAATCAAAAAGAAACGACCTATAAGGACACAAATGAGTATAAAGAAAAACAGTCTGAAATTGATTGGATGAATAAAAGAATAAATGAAATTGATAACCACCTTATGACAACACTTACTCGTGCAGTTTCTGATTTTGCAGACGCATATACAAGCTATTCTCTTGTACAGAATCCGGCTAACAAGGAAGCACTAAGTCAATATACTACCGACGATTTTTATAAAGATTTATGCGACAGAAAAGTAAAAAAAGATAATTACTTAGCTTATAATTGTTGGTTTGCTGATTTTGACAAAGACACGGTACATATATTTTGCGAAACAAGAGACGGTTTGAGCTATACGGTATCTCTCGTCGAAACAGATACAACCGGTTGGAGAGTTAACGGGTTTGACATTTTAGACAAAGATTAAGGAGAAAAAATATGTTTAAAAACTTATTTAAGAATACGGTTGAAAATTCTTCCGTAAAAAATGAAAATCAAACATTTGAGAGCGAAAATGACATCGAAAAATACAATAACAGAGGTCATTATAACAACAATTACAAAAGCAATCAGCAAAATCAAAACCCCGAAAAAGATAATAAAAACTGTTATGACGGCGTTGATGAGAGTAACAACGGTGGAAAGAAGGTTAAAAAAGAGCCGTATTATCTCAAAATGTATATCAACAACATTAACTACAGCAAAGAAGCAAAAGCTGTTATGAATCCTGTGTTAGTTGAAGTTCTGTACAGGGTTGAGCCGACAACAGAGGACGGCAAAGGTCAGATTATTGACTTAAACGATAATGTAAAAAGCGAAATTGCCCAAAGCCTCAGAATCTCTGTAAGACAGGTCAAAGAACAGATTAGTAATTTAGTTGAAAGCGGTATTCTGCTATACAGTCAGAAGCAGATATATAAGCTTAATTATCGCTATTTTGCTAAGGGGTATTTTTATCGTTGGCGGAGGTATGATGAGTAATGCTTGTTGAGGTTACCGACGGCAGACGAACCACATATAGGTATCGTCATAAGCTTTCGTATTTCGGTTTGAAACCAAAAGGCAGAAAATGGACTCTTACTACATCCGATAATGATATAGTTGACTATATTAACTCGTTTTGCCGCAGAAAGCACCTTACAGTTAATATTATTGAAAACAAATACATACGCAGCAGTAAGTATAGAAGTGTATATTTTCACGCTTATCCAAGTGATACAGGAGTATATCGCTGTGTGTACTGCGGTAAAAGAATGAGTAAAGATAAAATAACTGTTGATCATGTTATTCCGATTCAAAAGGTCCAACAATCTGACTTTTATAAAAATCTTTTGGTCACTTGCGGAATAGATAGCGTTAATGATCCAAAAAATCTTGCTCCAGCCTGCGAAAAATGCAATAAGAAAAAAGCGGGTTCATTTTCGCTTAAATACTATTTTCTTGCCAAATCCGGAAAACAACCACACGGAATTGCTTTCAGAAGATTTATAAAATTTATATGTGTATTGTGCATCACATTTGATGTACTGTGGATAATTTTTTTAATACTAATGAAAATACAAATACTTTCCTAAAAGGGGGAATTGATTTGTCAGAAGCTAATACTATGAAAAAAGCTATAAAAGGAAATACAGCGATTATAGGAATGCTTGCAGTAATTGTTTTTGGATATGCTTTTTTCTTTCTTTCACCTCGCATTTTTCTGCCGAGCGAAGATAGTTTGCTTTATACCAACCTAAGGACACCTGTAGTAATAAATTCAGATCATAGTGTAACAATCGAAAACTGGATTTATTCTCAAAAAGAGAAGCAAATGCAGATAATATTAAGCTTTGATAATACAGCAATTGACGCATCGGAAAAATATATCTTTCAAGCTGTATCAAGAAATGTTGTAAAAGAAAGTAAAGAAGTGGAATATGAAGTTACATATCAATCAAGCAGTTTTGTTAATGTTATGCTGTACAATATTCCTGATGACTTTAATGAGCTTGCACTTAATGTAGGATATGTTGCAGATGACGATATTCTTACCGATGAGTCTGCCAAAAAAGGTGAAAACAAAAATGCGGCTTATACTACAGTTTACACTAATAAATATAAGGTCGAAAATGCAGATAAAATTGAGCCGTTATCTGTTGTAGAAATGTACATAAACAAGCTTAATGACGAAATAGACGGTTATGAAAGCGATATTGAAAATCTCACCCAAAAAATTTCAGATGCAGAAGAATCCCAAAAGGAAATTCTTACAAAGGTTGATCAGCTTAATAAGGACAAAGAGTATATGACTGTCAACGAAGTAAAAAAGATTGACGAACAAATTTCTGCATACGAAACAAGCTACAAAAGTTATACGGATAAAATATCCGGATATGAGGAGTCTATTGATGAAAAGAATGACGATATTTCTACAGCCAAGGCTAAAATCAAAGAACTCGAAAATATTATCAAAGAGAAAGGAAGTAGCAAGTAATGAAAATATGTTATATAGGAACACATGATGAGCCAAGCAAGGCTCTTGAAGAGTTTTGTAAAGGATATGATTGTACTTTTGAATATGATGAAAGTGCAGAATCTTCTGAAAGTCTTGTGTCGGCATTAAAGAGTGCGTTCAAATACAATCTTATAGTTGTTAATCTCGATTGTTTGCATAACAAAAAAATTGATGACGACTTTCTTTATGATTGCTTTGAGCAGTATAAAAAAGTTAAATCGGAACTAATACTATATAGAAATATACCACCAAAATTCAAAGACATAGGCTATCCAATAATTTCCGATGTGAATGCCGACAGAAAAAGTCTTGAAAAGTGGTTTGCGGCATACGGATTTAAACTTCTTCCTAAAAAAGCGGAAGAAAACCTATTTTCATCATTAATAACAAGTGATACTCCTAATCAAAAGGTATCAAATAATTTTTTTGACGATATAAAAATCATAAAGGAAGAAGATGAAAACGCACAAACAGTAAAACAGAATAAACAAACTGATTCTTCAACAATAAATCGCAGTAAGCCTCAGACACTTGAATCTCTTGTCTTGCCTGATTTTAAAAAAGCAGAAACAAAATCAGATGATAAGGCAAATAAACCTCGTGTGATGAGTATTGAAGAAAAAGAGAAAAGTGTAGAGAAGATTGAACGGCTTAAAAAGTCCGATATATCAAAAGATTCTAAAAAAACTTCTGAAGAAAAAAGTGAGGAAAAAGTTAAAACTAAGCCTGTAACACTTTCAGACTCATTAGATTCTATTGATCAGATATTTGGAAAAATGCCTGTTCAGCTAGAAAATATAAAGAAATTAAATGATGATACTACACAGGAAAAGCCAATATCTAACTCTCAGGATAAACAGCAGAGGGTTGAAAATATTCAACCTACTACGCTTACAATGAATACAGAACCTATTGAAAATACTTCTTTCCCTCAGAAACAGAACTCTGAATTTGCTACATACACTCAAGTCAAACCAGAGTCTTTCGATAATAAAAAGGATTTTGATATTCCTATTCAAAAACGAACGATTGGTGTTATCGGTTCACTTGATAGAATTGGAACCACAACTCAAGCAATACAGATTACAAGATTTTTAAGTAATATTGGACAAAGTGTATGTTATGTTCAAGATAACAACAGCAATTTTCTTGACATGTTGATAAAATATTATTATGATGTAAATGTAGATACAGGAAGTGAATGTATACTGTATGATGGCTTGTATCTTAATAGGAAGAAAAATCTTGTTTATGACAAAGAATATGAAGTAGAGGTGTATGATTATGGATGCCCTGTAAATATACCGTCGGATTTTTTTGAAAAGAATATCCGTATTGTTGTATGTGGGGGATCCCCTGATGAAATTGACAGGCTTACTGCAATGATTTCTCAATTATATTCAGATGATAAGATATACTATGTATTCTCATTTGTTGCCAATCATGACAAACAAAATGTGCTTGATATAATGAGCGAAAGAAAATCTAAGTGCTATTTTGCTCCTTATTCACCTGATTGCTTTGCTCAAATATCTGATGAGAATGCCGATATGTATTATGATATACTCGGAATAGAGAAACCCAAGAAAAAGAAGGGCTTGTTTAGAAGGGGAAACAAAGATGCCAAAGTATAATAATAATGCCGGATTCAAAGGATACGATAATAAAGATAATTCTGATAAAAGAACTAAGGTGTCTCCAAAGATGATTTTAGTAATCGGTGTCGGTGCCTTTATTGTCGTGTTCATTGTAATAATTCTTATTATATCAATGAGTGGTAATCCTGACTATGATATTAAACAATCAACAACACAGACAACAACTGAAGAAAGCCTTAATTATGATGATGTTTTTGGGCATGATGAAGATGAGGATGACACATCGGAATCAGAACTTGATAATTTATATGTAGGAACAATGTCGCCTGTACCGCAAATGACAAATTCGGATTCAAACAAAAATTCTTCCAAAAGCAGTTCACCATCATCTTCCTCAGAAAAAGATGAGAAAAGCAGCAATTCATCTAAGTCATCAAAATCTACGAAAAGCAGTTCTTCAAATGCAAGCTCGAATAATGCTCAGTCACATTATAATGACGGAAATAATTACAGCAACAACAGTAATAACAACAATTCAGGCAATAATGGCACATACTCAAGTAATATAAGCAACAAGAGTAGCAGTCAGAGTCATTATGAATACAAAGATAAAACCGTATCGGTCACAAGTGTAAGCATTTCCCGCAGCAGTATATCGCTGACTGTGGGGGAGAGTGCTAATCTTAGTGCAAGTGCATACCCCGGTAATGCGACAGATAAAAGCATTACTTGGTCAAGCACTAACAACTCTATAGCCTCTGTCAGTAATGGCAGAGTTAGTGCAAAGTCTGCTGGTACTTGCACAATTGCAGCAGGCACAAATAACGGTGTTAAAGCTTATTGTACGGTTACAGTCAAGAATAAAGCTGTGACACCAACTCCTGTTGATAATTGCAGGCTTAATGTAACTTCAACAACACTTTATAAAAAGCAACAAAGTACAATACGCTTGAAAGGAGCTAAAAAATGCAGTTGGGAGATTAGTAATCCTTATGTTGTAACGGTTGTGAAAGAATCAGGAAATTATATTATAGTTAAGGCAAAAAAGACAGGACTCACAAATGTTGTAGCAACATATAATGGAAAAACTTACAAATGTAAGGTAGAAGTAAAGTAAAAAGGAGAATTTATATGTATGGTTTAATTATATTATTGGCAATATTAGCATTGGTGATAGCTGTTGTATCAACTAATATCCGCATTGTTCCTCAAACTGAGGCATGGGTAATTGAAAGACTTGGAAGTTATCAGACAACTTGGCAGGCAGGACTACACATTAAGATTCCTTTCATTGACAGGATTGTCATAAGGGCAAACCTTAAAGAAAAAGTTTTCGATTTTCCTCCTCAGCCGGTAATCACAAAAGATAATGTAACGATTATGATTGATACAGTAGTATATTCACAGGTTACAGACGCTAAGCTTTATGCTTATGGTACAGACAATCCTACAAGAGCAATCGAAAATCTTACAGCGACAACTTTGCGTAATATAATAGGTGATATGGAGCTTGACAGTACACTCACTTCAAGAGATGAAATTAACAAAAAGATGTGTCTTATACTTGATGAGGCTACTGATCCTTGGGGAATTAAGGTAATTCGTGTTGAAGTCAAGTCTATTGATCCGCCAAAAGAAATCAAAGATGCTATGGAAAGACAAATGAAAGCAGAGCGTGACCGCCGTGCAAAGATTATCGAAGCTGAGGGTAATAAGGAAAGTGCAATTAAGATAGCCGAAGGTAATAAGACGGCAAGAATACTTAATGCTCAAGCTGATAAAGAAGCTATAGTTCTTGCCGCCGAAGCGGAAAAAGAACGACTTATAAAAGAAGCCGAAGGTAAGGCTCAGGCTTTACTTAGAACTCAGGAAGCCGAAGGTAAGGCTCTTGAAATATTAACGAACGCAAATCCATCTGATAAGATACTTACTTTGAAGGGCTATGAAGCACTCGTTCGTGTAGCTGACGGAAATGCAACCAAGTTAATAATTCCTACGGAACTTTCTAATGTTACAAGTCTTGTTTCTGCTATTACTGAGAGTGCAGAAACTGCAAAAAAGAAAGCCACTAAAAAGCCTATTATCAAGGAAAATCCTCAGAAATCATTGTTTGATGATGTAGAGGCAGATGTAAAGGCGATTAGTTCAGAGAAATAATTTCCGAAAGGGGAAAAGCACAATGAAAAAAACACTCACAATTTTAATCGCACTTACTATGCTCTTATCTGTTTCTGCCTGTGGCAACAGCGAGTCACAACAGCCGACAGATTCGACAATCAGTTCATCACAAGTGTCGCAGACAGAAGGCAATTCGGAAACTGTTGCACAATCATCAAGCACAAAGTTATCGGGCACTTATAAAGTTCCACTTAGAAATATATATGTGGATATACCGAACTACAAGGAACTTGAAAAAGCATACACAGAATTGTTTATTGTTCATGATTCAAGATATGTTACATTTACATCTGCAAGACTAAGTAAGGCGGATTCTGCAAAAGATGCGCACAATGTTGCTTTTAAAGAAATGATTCCAAATATGCAGAATTATGCAGGCGGAATTAACGATATAACAATTACCAAAGACGAAGAGACCACAATCAACGGAATAGATATGTATTTGTTCGAGGGTACTATTAACTACGGAACAGATACAAAATTTGACGGATATGCAAAAGGCTGCGCATTCGTTCTTGATGGGATTCCGTGCGAGATTGTCGGTTCGGTAATTGATAAGTCACAAAGTCAGGAACTTATTGCTGAAATCAGTGAGATTGTAGATGAAATGACACAAACAGTTCGTTCAGAAGAGTAAGGAAGTTTTCGTATGAGAAATATTGACAATCAAAATAAATTAGATCGAGATGTCAACGAGTGTAACGAATATAACGAGAAATACGGCAAACATCTAAGTTACGGATACTATACAGCTTATAAGGCAAATCGTTGGTTAGAACAGGAATGGCTTGATATTCTTTCGCAACGAAGAAGAAAACAAATTAAAGAAAGCATGAAATAATATGCAGGGCTATCATTTCGCAATTGAGATTGTGAGATGATAGCCTTTTTGTATTTAAGAGCAACAAAATCAATAATTACAATTCTGCAAAATTGATATAATATAATTGTGAATAGTAATATTTACAAAAAGTGCTTGTTTAAATTATGTAATTGAAAGGAAAAAGAAAAATATGAAAATGCATAAACTAAAAACTGAAAGGCAATACTGCGATAATATCCTGTATGAAGTAAAAAGTTTTGAAATTCGGAAAAACGATGAAAATTTTGAGGTGGGGGATAAGATTATATATATCCCCGTTGTTAACGGTATTGAAGTAGAACATAAAATCAGCAACGCTATTTTTGAAATCACATATTTACTTAAAGAGATTGAAGGTCTGAAAGACGGATATGTGGCATTTACCGTTAGAAGATATTAAGCTAGGAGTCAAAATGCATAAAAAGAAGAAATCTGTCGGTGATAATAAGAAAAGCATAATTGCAGTATTATTTATTGGTGCGGGATGTGCATTAGCAGCGGCAATTGCTTGTTCGTTTTTTCTGTCCGATTTATCCAATAATAATAGAGAGTCGGAATTTGAAAAAGCCAGAAGTATTACTGCAACAACATCATCAGTTCCGAGTAGTTCCGATGATAATTCCGATAATGTAAAATCTTCATCAGATAATCAAAAATCAAAGAGTGCTGATAATTATGTTAATGACAATGATAGCAGTAAAATGACCGTTGATTCTCAAAAGCTGTATGAAGATAGTGTTGCATACAACCGAAAATTGAAATCAAATCAGAGCAACTTACTGACAAATAAGGAGTCATACACATATTCAGCGTTAAAGTTAACTGATTATGGCATTACTAACGGCGTGTATGCTTACATAACTGCTGATTCAATTAGTCTTAATGTTCCTGTATACCTTGGTGCAAATAATAGTAATATGGCATATGGTGCGGCTCATCTATGCTATACTTCGTTGCCAACCGGCGGAAAGGATTCTAATGTGGTTTTGTCGGGACATACAGGATATATCGGCAGATGGATTTTTGACAGCATTCCTTCGCTTAAAACAGGAGATACGGTAACTGTAAAAAACTACTGGGGCGATGTAAAATACAAAGTTGTCAGTAAAGTCACAAGATCTCCAAATGATGGACAAGATATGTACATAGATAAAGGAAAAGATAAATTAACATTAATAACCTGCGTATCGGATGGTAAAGGTGGATTTAATCGGTGCGTAGTAATTTGTGAAAGGTAAAAAACGAGGTTAAATATGAATAATAATGATTATACAGTAGTACCGCTAAAAAAAGCGGTAGTAAATAAATATATTAATTTTGCAAAAAAACAATATGACGAAGATAATATCAAAAAGCAGAAATTCATTAAGAATTTTAAATGGAAACTACTGGCGGTTCTGCTTTCAATTTTTCCTATGTCCTGCCTATCGGCAGCGGTAATTATGATGTTAATATGGAGTAATGACCTTGCATCACTTATTGCATTATCAGTACTTGCAATAATTATAGTAAGTGTTGGAATATATTTGATTTCAAATGAGTTGTTATCATTACTGAAACGAAAAAAAGAAATTATAGCTAATAACAATAGTTTCTCAGATTATTATGAGAATGAAGAGTGGATTAGTGATGAAGTAGGTATTGACGAGTATGTTAACATTCACCGAATAATCCAGTTGAGTCTGATGACAGACAACAGAGTTAAAAACAGAAACTTTGAACAGTTGATATTTGAAAAAATGGTAGGAAATCAAGCTGTTTTTAGATTGTATTACAGTTCTGAGGACCAACATAAATATAACTATCTTTATATGTTAGAATCAGAAGTTCGGGATGATGTAGAAAAGGTAGAAATAGATCTCAATCGTAACAGAATAAGAATTCCTTGCAGAAATGACAGTTATTTAAAGGGAATCAATATAACAAAGAAAGAAATTTTTCAAACTGCATAGAAACACAAAAGCGGGTATGTGATTAAGACACATACCCGCTTTTAGTGAGAAAAGTATTAAGAAAAAAGTTTATTAAATTGTCAGTATTAAAGAAGCATGCATCATAATACGAGCAGCTCGTATTAATTTAGATTTGAACTCGTTTATTTCTAAATGAGCTACCCGTATATATGTGCATTGCTAAGTTAAATGCTTTATTATATTATATCACTAATATGTTGTAATGTCAATTAGAATATGAATAAATTGAATAATTGAAGAATTGTCAGGTAGGAGAGAGTGCTATTTATTCAGTATTTGTATATGCACATAATCCTAATTTCACGCAGGGGGGAATATACACATATGGGTATAAGCCTAAAAGTCGCTATAAATTGTCAGTTTTTGATTTTATGGTTGTTCGTCAGACTATTCCTCGCTTTTTCATTCAGAAGATTTTGCTTATCCTTGTTCAAATAAACTGCATATTACTTAGACTCTTAATGTCGTATAACTTAAATAGTCACAATTTAAAAGGTATATACCTTTTTGTGGCGATGTTATCTTTACTTATTCAATAAACACTCAAAATGTAAAATTGCAAATCCCTGTATCAATAAATGCTTTTAAACATTTGAATATTTAATTCAATATTTATTCGGACATTCTTCAATAATTAAACTCCTATATTTGTTTGGATGGTACCATACGGTACCGTCTAACGAATTATAAATATAAATGTTTGATTATAACAAATTGACCTTCATTATTTATTTGAATGTTCATAATATTCAAATGTGCCTTGACATTATAAAAAACTACTGATATAATGTAATTACTGAAATGTGATATTTGATGATACCAAATTTCATTGACTTTTTAAAAGTAGTTAGGTCAGAAAAGTTCAAATCTTCTGAAGTATAAAAATTGACAGGATAAATTCTCATATACTTCTTCCCTCTCGGAGGAGGGCAGAGACTATTATTAACACCTGCGTGAAATCTATGTTTTGTGAAGTAATAAACCCAAAAGCATCTATTTGAGAAAGGAAAATAATTATGACTACAAAAGATGAGATTATTAAACATGATATTAAAAAGGAGTAAGGAATTATGGCAAATTTCACACTGCGACCAATGACTGTTTCCGAACGCAAGTACAGTTATGTACAAAGCCCTCAAATTCAAGGGCAGACCGGCAATATCGGTTATTTACGTGGTGATTTCGGCTCTAACGGCAACTGGTTTTACACCACTTGGTTTGATACCCGTTCACAATGGAAAAGTGATGAGTTTAAGCAAGACTTGGACGATGTAATCAACGCCTTGCGTTCACATAATTACGGATTACTCCGAGACCGTGCCACTATGTACTCGGTTTGTCGGGAAAATAAGGACAGCGAAATGAAAGGTAACTACACAACTGAGTTCGGCTTTCGAGCAGATTCTGAGAAGTATGCATTCCTGCTTCGTTGTATACCTGTTCAAGGTGACTATAACTTCTACTGCTTTTGTTATGTGAGAAAATGGCTGGATAAGCATATAGAGGAAGCTAATCGGGACATTCGCTTTATTGACAGTCACTATAAAGAACTGTTCCGTATTCCGGACGGTGAGTACATCATTGTAACCGATCGTTACGGTAAGATGAAAAGCTATCCCTGCCGCTATATTGACGACTATCATTTGGAGGTCGGACGCAATCTCTTTCATATTTGCGAGTTTGCTGAGCGTATGGAGCAAGACTGCTGTACCTACCGCCCCGAAAGTGCCGCTGGATCCAAAAACTATGACGAAAGGTGAATGTATATGAAAAAAGAAGATTTTTATAATACAAATAAAGATATGAATAACTTAACCACTATGCTGATAGATTTACTTCTTAAAAGATTGCTTGAAGAGAGATACTCAGAGTTTTATACAGAAAGTCTTTCTGAAAGCAAACGGTATTACCATAATCCGTTATTGGTCACTAAATATCTTAGATTTGAGTCAGTAATTAAGAGAGGAACCGCTTTATTGATTTTTATTGATTTATTGTTAGAAGTATTTGCTTTATTAACCGGGGTTCTCTCTCCCACTTTTGCTTTAATCAGTTGTTGTGTGTTAATTATTTTGCTGTATCTTTGCCTTATTGCTACGATTGATTATGATAAGAAGAACCGTAAAATTGAATCGTTTATCATTTCCAAAAACTCAGACGGTTCGTTTGTCATAGCCGTTTTATATCGGCATAGGGAACAATTTGCAATTTACAGAATAGAAAGTATTACCAATCTGAAAATTGAAAACAAGACAATAATCATTAAATTAAAAGGTTATTTCTTGTATAGTGATGATGAGAAATTTAATGATAACGGCACAATAACATTGCCGGCTGTCTATGATGATGAATTAATTGATGATATAAATAAACTAAAGGGATGATTATAACATGAAAAGTGAAACCGGATATGACGCCTATTTTGCAGGACAGCTCGACCTTGCCCCTATCGTTTTGAGGAAATACATAATTAACATGATTGCTATTGAAGGCAAGTCTATGGATACGGTTGTGAGTTATTTTGGCGATATTTTTTGGCTGTTTAGATATTTAGTTGCTTTAAAAGGTATTGAGATTACATATAAAGGTGATATTCTTTTACCGCATACACACGGAAATAATGACTACAACGAGATAATTAAGGCTGTATCTGATGTTATAGACACTGATTTCATTAGGAGTATCAGCCGTGATGATATTAAACAGTTTGTTATGTATATGGCAAGGCGAAAAGTTAAAGCCAGCACAAGAAACAGAAGATTATCAGCAATAAGAAGCTTTTTTGAATTTTGTTGCAATGATGTTCAAATTATTGACTCCTCCCCTTGTCAAACTATTACCAATTCAAAAAAGGAAAAAAAGTTACCAAAGTACCTTACTCTTGAAGAATCAGAGAAACTCCTTGCAAGCGTTAAAGAAGGAAAAAATTATGACCGTAACTACTGCATGCTTACTCTGTTTCTTAATTGTGGTCTGCGTCTTACTGAACTTGTCGATATTGATATTTCGGACATCCAGAACAATACTCTTCGTATTATGGGTAAGGGTGCCAAGGAGCGTATCCTGCATTTGAATGAATCTTGCATGGTAGCACTTGAAAATTGGTTACAGGTAAGATTATCAAATAAGTATTTTGTAAAAGATAAAAATGCTCTTTTTATTTCGGCGAACGAAGGTACTAGATTATCTCGCCGTGCTGTACAGCTTGTAGTATCCGAAACGCTCAAAGCAGCCGGACTTGACGGCAAAGGGTATTCGACTCATAAGCTTAGACATACAGCTGCAACTCTGATGTATCAATACGGTGATGTGGATGTCTTAACACTCAAGGAAGTGTTAGGACACGAAGAATTAAGCACAACGCAAATCTATACGCATATTGATAACAAACAAGTGCGTGAAGCACTTGAAAAAAATCCCCTTGCACATAAAAATGTAGATTATATAGATGTTAACAATGATAAAAAAGGAGAATAATATGAAAACTATATCTTTTTACAACATTAAAGGCGGAGTTGCAAAAACGACAAGTACTCTTGCGTTTGCACAAATACTTCACAACGATTACGGTAAGCGTGTGCTTGTATTTGATATTGACAAGCAGGCAAACTCAACCAAAACACTCGGCTGTTATGATGCAGACGGTCTTTCCTCTGCTGATTTACTTGTATCTAAGAAGAATATTGTCCGTGATGTTATCAAGCACAGCGAGTATGGTATTGATGTAATACCGGCAAATTACAACCTCATCAAGGCAAATAAGGATGTACTGTACGATGCTCTCCGTCCTCAGCAAACACGATTCAAGGCTCAGCTTGAGGAAGTTCAGAATGATTATGATTATTGTATTATTGATCATTCTATTGAAGATAATATGGCAGTTGTCAACGGTCTTGTTATTACTGACGATGTGCTTGTACCAATAAAGTTTGATAGATATGGTCTTGACGGTATGGAGTACGCACTTGAAACGATTGAAAGTGTAAAGGTATTTAATCCTAATATTCAGCTCAAGGGTTGTTTCTTGACGATGTATGTTCGTTCCAATCTTTACAAGCAGGGCGAAATCAGCCTGAAAGATGCACTCGGACTAAAATTTCTTAAAACTACAATTTCTCAAACAGTTAAAGTCGGCGAAAGTACCTTTGATAAGCCTCTTTTGTCGTATGCACCTAAATGTAAAGCGGCTGATGATTATAAAAAACTCGTAGCAGAATATCTTTCACTTGATTAAATAGCAGGAGGTAATTATTTATGGCTTTTAAACTTGATTCTATTTTTAATTCTAAAACTCTTTCTCAGGCAAATGATTCATATAAAGTACAATACATAGAAAGAAGCAAGATTATTCCGAATGAACACAATAAGGAAATTTATTCAACTGACAAAACTCTTTTACTATCCTATGGTATTGAAGATAAAGGCTTACTCGAACCTTTAATCGTCAAAAAAGATGACGAAGGTACATATACATTGTTGAGTGGTCACCGTAGATTAGCTGCTATTGAAATAATTTGCAAGCGAAATCCTGATAAGGCATCAGATTTTGAAGTTTTACCATGTATTATAAGAAATGACGACGATGACGAGGAAATTCTCATTGATGCCAATTTTTATAATCGTGAAAAAACTGATGCTGAAAAAGCCAAAGAACTTGCAAAGAAAAAGGAAAAACTTGAACAAAGAAAAGCTAACGGTGAAAAAATTAACGGACAGTTAATTAAACTCATAGCTGAAGATATGAATATAAGTGTTCATCAAGCCAAAAAACTTAATTCAATCAACTTGAATGCTACAGATTCTGTTAAAGATGCGTTTGATGCAGGAGAGATTACAGTAGAAACCGCTTATCATTTGTCAAAAGCTGATGAGAAAACACAAGATGATTTTATCCAAAATGCAAGAGATAACGATAAGCCGATTGCTACACATGAGGTAAAAGAAGCAGTCGCAGCGGCAAAGCCTAAAATGTCTGTAATGCCAAAGACTCCAATATCAGATAACGAAAATGCCTCAAAGCCTACTGTTGGCACTATGTCTGACAATGACGAATATCTTTCATCAGAAGATGACAAACTGAAAAATGTACTTGATGAATGTCAAAAAAAGTTTGTTTCAGATACAGTTATTCCCGAAGCATCAATTTCAGAGGTAGACGATCTTTGCAAAGAAATTGCAAAAATAATGAGATTGTTTGCATCTGAAAAAGAAATTACCTTAAATAAAAACGAGGTTTCGGAAATCAGAAATATATTTGAAAAGGTGCTTTCAAGGCTAACAAATCAGTCGGACACCGTTTGACAAAAAATTAAGAACACTATATAATGTAAAATAGTGATAATAATGCATTTACACTATCCTTTTACACAGCGGTACTACTTTTCATTGTTGTACCGCTGAATGTGTTCTTGTTGGACGGAGAGATTGAATATGAAAAATGAGAAAAAAATCAAGGTGTCCGAAGCTGTAAGATTATTTGCCCATGTTACCGGTAAAGATCCTAATGCTTTTTACAAACAAATTGAGCGTAACAGATATACTACACTCGAAACTATAGACGGTGTACAATATTTAAGTTTAGATGAATTATATGCAAATCTTCCTATTAATGAGGATGGGGAACATCTCTTGCCGGTTAATACTGTGGCAAAAAATAAAAATATCAATGTTTATGAACTTAAAATGCATATTAACAAAGGGACAATTCCTGCTAAAATAATTGGATATCGCACTTACATCAATCCAAAAGATGTTGACTTTTTAATACACTTGCATGATGTCGCTAATTCGCCCGACTATATATCTGTCAAAAAATTTGCTATTGAAAACAACTTGAATCCATATACTATAATTGCATATGCTACCAAGGGTAAGTTTAAAACTGCTGTAAAAGCTAAAAATCAATGGTTTGTGTCAAAAGATGATCCTTTTATTAAAGAAATATTAGATATGTCATTACCTGAGGGATATGTATCTATAGAAGAGTACGCTAATCTTCATAATATAGACAGGATGAAAGTAGTTAATGATGTACGCAGAGGATTATATAAAACAAGTATACTAATCAATCTTCCGGCTAGAAAAGAAAAATGGTTTCTTCATAAAGATGATGTGAGTGTAATAGATTCATTAACTGAAGTATCAGATGAAAATTTTCTTACCGTTGATGAACTCTCAGAAAAGTTTAATATGAAGAAATCAACGATATTACACAAGATTCATAATGGACAGTATCCATCTGCAAAAAAGATTGGTAGCAAGTGGTATGTTAATAGCGAAGAAGTAAAGCCGTTGTATTATGGGCTTGTACGAATTAAAACATATTCTGATAACCATAATGTATCAGTTGGTATTATCAGGAAAAGAATACATGACGGACTTGTCGAATCTGCCATAAGAGTTGATGGTGTGTGGTACCTTGATGACAATGAAATACTTACATAATTTAACATAGCCTAAGCTATGTAAATACCTAAAAAAAGCTTTCACAAAATTTTGATGAAAGCTTTTTTAAGTATTGACAAAATAAGTAATAATGGCTATAATGTAATTATAGAAATAGATTGCTATATATGTCGGAATTATTTAGATACTGACTACGGCTCATAACCGGATTCCGACTTTCTCTTTTTTAAAACATACACAAAACAAACCGTGCAAACACATGGGGATTGCTTAAGACCATTACAACGAAAGTGAAGATCGCTTTGGAATTAAGAAACTCTGTGTCATCGTGTATGTTTCTTCTGACACAGAGTATGTTTGAGTTTTTAAGAAATTATAATGAATAAATGGTATTAAAGTATAAAGATGGTGATTTGATGAATGAGAAAAAAATCGTTCTTAACGAAGCTCAAAAAATGTTAGTAGAAAAAAATCTATCTATTGTTCAGATAGTTATCAATAAGTTTATGCGTAACATTCAAGGAGATAATATCACTCCTGATTATAGCAAAGAAGATGCAATTCAGGATGGTTATTTGGCACTTTGCAAGGCAGCATTTACTTTTGATTATGGAAAAAATATTCCGTTTGAAGGATATGCAACTACTGTTGTACATAATTATGTTTATTCTCAGATGCAGAAGTATTTCAAAAAGAAAGAAAGTTCTTTAGATGATATTTTAAATGCTTTTGTTAGAGAAGAATGTGATGAATTATTCTGCTGTGAAACTAAAGAATTTCTTGCAACTGTTAATCGCCTAATCAACGAAAGAGAACATACTTACAATGCTAAAGTTCCTCATGCATATGATGTATTTAAAATGAGAACTGTACATGGATTAAAAAATAAAGATATTGCTCAAATACTGAACATAAGCGTATCTGATGTGTCATATAAATATACTCTTGCTAAATCAGACATCAGACGCTATGCTTCGATAGCAAATATTGCTTGCTAATATTTTACAGGGTACCAAATGGTACCCTGCTTTTTTTATATATAAATCGAAAAAACACTTGAAAACGAAGAGGTAATATGATAAT
>ERZ857965.262-NODE-262-length-82297-cov-3.933428_pt1 | contig 82297 bp, 82 predicted proteins | sample MGYA00519758_ERZ857965 | MGnify/ENA primary metagenome ERZ857965 (study PRJEB31778, sample SAMEA3449381) | human gut metagenome | biome: human gut; feature: human-associated habitat; material: faeces | place: United Kingdom | collected 2010/2012 ...
ATATCAATAACTCTCCTTTCATCAAACACTGTCGCTACCACTGTTTCAGACTTTCCTTCTATATTCACTTTATACCCTTTGTATTCCATATAATCATCAGGGACTTCTATTAATTGAGTTTGCTGTTTTTTATCTTTAAAATATTCTTGAAAAATCTCTACACTGTTGGAATTATCTGTGAAACAATACTCTATATCTACTGCTCCAAAATCCTGTTCTTTCACTTCCACACTCACAAACTCCATCCCCTCCGGTACATCTGTAAATGTTATCATTTCAGGATATTTCTCTTTTAATTTATCTACCTTATTCCAGTCAGTTTCAATGACACTCTCACTTCCAACCTCCTGACCATCGGCATTTTCATCACTAATTACAACACTTCCATCCTGCTCCTCTACCTTGGTCCTGTCATTTTTATCTGCTTCAACAGACCCAAAACAGCCTCCCACAGCTAATGCGGCACCTACTACAATCAGAAAGGCTGCGGCAACGGCTGTAATTGTTTTAATGCGTCTTTTTCTCTGCTGTTCCTTTTGGCGCAGGAGTTCCCTTATGTATTCACGCTGTTCTTTTTCGGGGTCAAGAGCTTCATAGCCCTCTCTGAGCATCTGTGCAAATTTATCTCTGCTATCCATTGTCCCTGCCTCCTTTCTCACTGTCTATAATCTCCTTGAGCTTCGCAAGCGCTCTGGTATGCATACTTCTAACCGTACTGTAATTCATATCAAGAACAAGCGCTATGTCTTTAAGGCTCATACCATCCTTGTATCTCAAAAGAATTATACTGCTGTCCTTACTGTCCAGCCTCATCACAAGTCTTGTAATATATTCGCGATCCTCATTTCTTACGATTTCATCAAGTATATCATCATCTCTGGAAGTTATATTTTCAATAATGTCTGTTCCGTATTCACAATCACTTTCGTGAATAAGCATTTTGTTCCTTGCACGCTCTCTGTTATACAGTCTTTTGGCTACGGTGGTCAGCCACGACAGAAGTTTCTCCGGCTCACGCAGGCTGTGCAGCTTTTCATACGCATTGAATATAGCCTGATGTGCGATTTCTTCCTGTTCATCAGGACTTGCGCCTATGACTGCCAGTATTCTCTTTAAATATCCGTCGCTGTTTGCAAGTATATCACACAGCTCCTCTCTGCTGAGTTTATTCTTCTTCATCATAACTTTCCGATGGTTTTCCCTCTACTAATAATCTGCATACCTGATCCATTATTTTCAGCTGGTCGTTGTCATATACTTTGAGTGAGCCGAGTATATTATTCTTTACTGCCTGTCTTTCTATGTCCTGTCCCTCTTCATCAACAATACCTTTGAGAATATAGTCCGTCGTCAGCCCGAGAACCTCTGAAAGTCTTGCAAGCGCTTCAGTTGACATACCCTTGTTGCCATATTCAATATCCTGTACAAACTTAGGTGTCACGTCTATTGCTTCGGCGAGCTTATCTCTGGTTATTCCCAGAGCATCTCTTCTCAATCTTAATCTTCTGCCTACGGCTTTGTTGTCTATAAGCTTTTCCATCAGTTCCTCTCCTTCACACTGTAAGTTCTATTTGCTTTAAGTTTACAGTCTGACGGCGCCATCTTAAACCGACTGCAAGGTATATTAACTATAACTTTAAGGAGAATTTTTTAAAAAGTTTTCGGTTTTTTGCAACATTTTTCCTCATTTTTGCACTATATATTAGAACGTTTATTATGGAGGCAATCTATGAGCAATAATAATTACCATAAGCTATTTGCAGAAAATCTGCTTGCGCTGAGAGAATACAAAAAGCTTACAAAGACGCAGGCTGCCGCCGAGCTTGGCATACACAGAGAAACCTATGCAGCCTATGAGAGCGGGGCAAGAGTCCCATCTTTTGCTGCAACTGCTTCTATCGCAGCGTTTTTCCAGGTGGATCTTTCGGATATGCTTCAAAAGGAATCCAAGGAAATCATAGCCGAAAAGGAGTATTACGATGCTCTCGAAAGTGAGGAGAGGGCTTTTCTCCACAGTTACCGCAGACTGTCGCCTTTTTCAAAGGGCCGCCTTATAGAGTTTGCAATATCACTTTATCTGAAAGAAACCGGAAAGAAATTCTAATTAAGGAGTTAAACAAAATGAAACTAGATACACAGCTACAATTTGCACAAAACATAAAGACCCTGAGACTTCACAAATCTATGAGCCAGCTCCAGATGGCAAAAGAATTCAACCTCAGCCGAACCTCATATGCACAGTACGAATCAGGCTCAAGAGTTCCCGATATGGCAACTCTGATTGAAATGGCCAATTTTTTCGGCGTTAAATTAGACGCGCTGCTTAATGCAGATGACAAGGCACTTATAAGCAACGTACTTCTGTACAGTTCAATGACGCAGATAGAGCACGAGCTGCTGGAAACCTTTGCGGCGCTTTCGGACTACAGCAAGGGCAAGCTGCTTGAAAGAGCCTACATACTTCACGAAGAGGAAAACCAGTTTCTCAAAGACCTTGACTACAATCCGGAAAAATAAAGAAAGTGGAAATGTACAGAATTAAAATTTCTATTTCCACATATCGCACGCAAGGTGCGATAACGTTCAAGGCGCTTTCTTTGAAACATACGGAAATATCTGCAAGCCGATATTTCCTATGTTATAAAGAAAAACCACAGACTGAGCTGTGGTTAAATGAGAATATTTATCAGTGATATTGATGCGGGTATGCTTGCCATAGATACGACGGTGCTCAGAAACAGCGCTCTGCTTGAAAGCTCCTGATCCTGATTTTCCTGCTCTGCCAGCATTGATACCGTTGCAGCCACAGGGAAGCAGCTTCCCAGCACTATGATTGATTTCATAAGGCTGCTTACCGGCAGGAATATTGTCACAAGATATGTAAGCACAGGTATTAGCACCAGCTTGTTCAGAGAGGTTTCAACCACCAGTCTGTCTTTGATAATGTCTTTAAGACTGCTGCCTGTAAGGGATGAGCCTATGAATATCATAGCCATAGGTGTTGCCACATTGCCTATGCTGCTAAGGTATGTATCTACTGCTGTTCCCTCAAAGTCTATGCCAAGCAGCGCTATGGCAAACCCTATAAACAGGGCCAGTATGTTGGGATTTATGAGAACCATAAAAATCCCCCGCAGAACTCCGGCAACTGTGAGTTTCGGTCTGTCCTTCGCATTTCTTCTAAGCAGGAAAAGTCCGTAGGAGAAAAAATAGAAGTTCATCGCCGCATTGTGGGCCAGCATCAGAAGCAGTCCCTGTTCTCCAAAGAATATGAGAGCTACAGGGAATCCCATAAAGCCGTTGTTGGGGCTTGACATCGCCATTTCCGCAACGTTGCTGTTTGACGGAAATTTCCTGGCTTTGCAGTACAGATACGAATAGATGCTGTATACTGCAAACATGCCACAGCTTATACCGAAAGTTATCAGAAATGAGCGCATCAGATGACCGCTCATTTCAAGTGTACCTATATTGTGAACTATCATACAGGGATATGCAAAATACACGATGAACTTGTTGAGCCCGTGGTTCATTGCATCATCTATGATATTGAATTTTCTAAAGAAATATCCTGTAAATACTATAGCAAACAGCACAAAAAACTGTCCGTACATAATGCCTCCTATCCAAGATACAGATTTGTTGTAGCATAGTCAGGGTCACAGGTAACGTCTATTCCCAGAGATCTTACTGCGTATTCATCTCTGTCCGAGAGAATTGCGGTGCAGTGCGCTCTGCAACCCTTGAGCTCCTTGAGGTATTCAAGAGCCTTTGCAGCTATAGGGTTTGTTGTGCCCGAAACCACAAGGGCAGTCAGTATTTCCTCGCATGTAAGGCTTGTCCTGTCCTGCTCAAGAAATTCTGTCTTGAGTCTCTGTATGCCCTCAAGTACATCTGGAGCAATCAGATGCACCTCATCTTCTATACCTGCCAGCGCTTTAATGGCATTTAATATCATCGCGCCTGCGGCAACCATTCTTCTGGAGCTTCTGCCGGTGATTATTCTGCCGTCATTAAGCTGTATTGCCATACCTACAACATTGAGATATCTGTCATTGCAGTTGCGCTTCATTTCAACATAATCTCTTGCAGGCTGTATTACTGTTCTGTCCTCAAGCTTTAAATCAAGCTCGTCCATAAGCAGCTTGGCTCTTTCGAGAGACTCTGCTTCTATCTTGCCTTTTTTGTAGTCGCAAAGGGCAATCAGATATCTTCTGATTATTTCCTGCTTTGCCGCTTCCTCACACACCTCGTTGTCTGTAATAGCAAAGCCTGCTCTGTTTACGCCCATATCAGTCGGGGATTTGTATTCTGATTCTTCGCCTGTAATCTTCTCAATGATACGCTTGATTACAGGGAACACCTCTAAATCACGGTTGTAGTTTACGGCCATTTCACCATAGGCTTCAAGATGGAAAGAGTCTATCATATTAACGTCTCTGAGGTCTGCCGTTGCTGCCTCGTATGCCACGTTTACAGGGTGCTTAAGCGGCAGGTTCCAGATAGGGAAGGTTTCAAATTTGGCATATCTTACCTTCCTGCCTCTCTTGTTTTCGTGATAAAGCTGTGAAAGACAGGTTGCAAGCTTGCCGGAGCCGCCTCCCGGACCTGTAACCACTACAAGAGGCTTTGTTACCTCTATATACGGATTGGCGCCGTAGCCCTCATCGCTTACTATTACGTCTACATCTGTAGGGTATCCCTTTGTAAATCTGTGCTTGTAAACTCTGATGCCTCTGCGCTCCAGCTTGTTCATAAACATATTTACAGACGGTGTGTCCTCATATCTTGTTACAACCACGCTGTTGATTTTGAGGTTGTGCTTTCTGAATATGTCGATAAGCCTCATAACCTCAAGGTCGTATGTAATTCCGAAGTCCTGTCTTGTCTTGCTTGTAGTTATATCTCCCGCATAAATGCATATTATGATTTCCGCCTGATCGCTCATTCTCTGAAGAAGCTTGATTTTGGCGTTTTCATCAAAGCCGGGCAGTACTCTCATTGCATGCTTGTCGTGTACAAGCTTGCCTCCAAACTCAAGGTACAGTCTTTCCGCATTGCCTTCGTTGATACGTTTTCTGATATGCGCCGTCTGTTCCTCAAGATATTTCTCCGCACTAAATCCGATTTTCTGTAAATTGTCCATAATTGCCCGCCTTTCTTTTTTCTCCGTATGCTAATTAAAACAGTGCCGAACCGAAGCACGCCGCTGTAGTTATTACAAGTGCTGCCGCCAGTATTATCGCTATAACCTTTGTTGTTTTGTTACTCATAATTTCACCTCCTGAGTATGTTACATAACCTCTATGTCAAGAACGCTTCTCCCCTCCGACAGACCTACAAGGGCTATGTTGTAGTCTATATTGAGTCTGCCGCCTTTTTCAAAGGAAAGGTTGTTTGTGAGGCTGTTGGTTGTAACCTCCATTTCAACAGGACCAAAAGGTGTCTGATAATAGCCCTCAAAGCGTTTGCCCTTTTCGAATTCTATCTGGGTGTCCACAGGAAAGCCGTCGCTGAACCTGAACATCTTCACCTTGTCACCGCTGACCTTGACTGTGGTCTTGCAGCCCTCAAGTCCTGAAAATTTACTTTCTTCATATACTATGTAGGTAGCATCGCCCTTCTGATAAATCCTGCCTTCTGTCATAAACTCTATAGTGTCCGTATCATTATCCACATTCTGCGTACCTACTATTTTGAGCATTATATCTTTCATCAGCTGATCGCCTCCAGTATGGCCTCAAGGTGGGTCTTGTCAAAATGATATTTTTTGGTGCAGAACTGACATGTAAGCTCCGCCTGCCCGTCCTCTTCAATGATTTCTTTGAGGTCTTTGACTCCTATTGTCATCAGAGCCTTTTCGAGTCTTTCAACGCTGCAGTCGCAGTGCCAGTTTATCTCCGCCTCCGCCAGCTTTGAAACTCTGTAGTCCTCCGGCATATCTTTAAATATCTCATCCATCAGAGCCTCTACAAGTCCTGTATCCGACTTGCCTGCGCCTGCCGCCTGCACATCTTCGATTATAGAGGTAAGAGGCTTCATATCGGCTATCATAGCCTCCAGCGCATCTATTGCGCCCTCCTGCGCATCCGGAAGCATCTGTATGAACAGACCTCCCGCCGCTTTGACGCTGTAGTCAACATCTATCTTGACTCCCAGAGCGATAGAAGTGTTCTGCTGCTCTGATATATAGTAGTAGGCCGTAAGGTCGTCTGCGATTTCCCCCGAAACAAGATCTATCTGACCCATATACGGCTCCTTGAGTCCTAAATCCTTGATGACTGTAAGCTGTCCTATGCCGAGGCTGCCGCCCACATCAAGCTTGCCTCTGTCTGTAAGGGGCAGGTCCACATCGGGATTTGCTATGTATCCCTTGACGTTGCCTCTGCCGTCTGCCGTTGCAAGTATCTGTCCTGCAGGACCGTCACCCTTGAACTGAACAGTCAGCCTGTCTCCCTCGTTTTTAAGCATAAGCCCCATAATCCCCGCTCCTGTAAGAACTCTGCCGAGCCCCGCCGTTGCAAGAGGCGTTGTCTTATGTATTTCAGCGGCCTTTGCCACAGTGTCTGTTGTAATTGTCACATAGACTCTGAACGAACCGCTTCTGTCTATCCCTGTAACCACTTTGCTCATATATATCCCTCCGAATTGTCTGCTCTTAAAATTAACACTTAATTATATCACATTTTTTGAGCATTAGAAACACTAAAAAACTCATATTTTCAAACCAATTTCCGGACAGCTTCTGTATTTTTCTAGGTGTTTCACACAATTGCAACACAAAAAAGACATATTCTAATGTATAATATTAGGTAAGCAGAGATTACAATAGATTAAGACAGATTTTAAGGAAGGTAACAGTATGGGAGATTTCAAAGACTCGATTTACGGCAACAACCCTGAAACCCGGTCATTCATAGACAATCTTTACGGTTCAGGCAATAAGGATTACAGCGCCGGAGCAGATACGGCCAATGAATATGAATTCGTATCATCATATGAGGAAAAGCCTCACAAAAAGAAAAAGAAGAAAATGAGCAAAAACGGCAAAATCGCCCTGCTTGTGTGTATAAGTATAATACTGTCGGGAGCTTTCGGTTTTGCGGGAGCTGCGGTATATAACGGTGCGTTTGACGGTTCGCAAGGCGGGGGCAATTCGATTTCAAGGACCGACGGCTACACGCTTGAAGATGCTACGGGCAGCTCGCTTACGGTATCTGAAATAGTTGAAAAATCAGCAGACTCCGTTGTTGAGATAGTGACAGAGTCCGTAGCAACAGACTCATGGATGATGCAGTACATTACAGAGGGCGCAGGCTCTGGAGTAATCATAGACTCAGACGGATACATTATGACTAACAACCACGTTATATCGGGAGCAAGAAAAATAACGGTAACCTTAAGAAACGGCGATGAATATGAGGCAAAGCTGGTAGGCACGGACTCGACAAACGATGTAGCCGTTATAAAGATTAATCCTGACGGCAAGGAGCTTACGGCAGCAACCTACGGCAACAGCGACCAGCTGGTAGTCGGAGAGATGGCAGTTGCAATAGGCAATCCTTTAGGCCAGCTGGGCGGTACTGTTTCAACAGGTATAGTCAGCGCGCTCAACAGAGATATAACTATAGACGGACAGGAAATGAACCTGCTGCAGACAGACGCTTCAATCAACCCGGGAAATTCCGGCGGCGGACTGTTTAATCAGTACGGACAGCTTATCGGGCTTGTGGTTGCAAAATCCTCAGGCTCCGATGTTGAGGGACTGGGATTTGCAATCCCTGTAAATACGGCCGCAGAGGTTGCACAGCAGATTATAAAGACAGGCGGCAATGTCAATTCGCAGACGGCTTCAGGCAATGCCGTAATAGGCGTTACAGTAGCAAACCTGCAGAGCCGCGAGCTTGCGCAGGAGTACGGTTTTGATACTCCCGGTGTATATATCTCTGCAATCAGCAGCATCAATGCACAGGAGGCAGGCTTCCAGATAGGCGACCGTATCGCAAAGGCAGACGGCAGGAAGATTTCAGATTACGATGACCTGTCGGCAGCTCTGAAAAGTCATTCTCCGGGAGATACCATCTCGGTAGTTGTAGAAAGAAACAACGAGAAGGTTACTCTCAAAACAACCCTGACAGCCTCATCAGAAACAGCTAACTAAATTCAAGATGTATATATATGAATATCCCGCACTCATCATCACAGGTGAATGCGGGATATTTTTATGCCCTAACCCGACAGATTTTACAACTCCAACCCGATTGATTTTCATTCTTAAGGCAAAATAAAAAAAGTGGAAATGTACGGAATCGAAGTTCCTATTTCCACATATCACCTTCAAGGTGATTTCTTTGAAACATACGAAAATATCTACAAGTCAATATTTCCCATATTATAAAAAGATGCATTACTCTTCATTCCATATTATATTTATACACAGATTTAGTCTTCGGGTTTGCTTGCGTGCTTTATTGCTCTGACCCTTTCAAACTCTACTTCAAATCTCTCTATGGCGGCGTTTATAACACGCTCTGCCATTCCTGCCGTATCTATCTGAAGCACTTTTTCTGTAACCTGCGCTATTCTGTCCTCAGGCACATTGTATAGCATCATACAGCATCTGATATATCTTCTCAGTTTCTGCTCCATCGTAAAGTCTCTATCGCATGGCTTTGCCATATATCCTCTTGTAATTCCCGCAGAAGCTATATCAAGTTCATAAAAATCTCTGTCAGTCGCCTCCGGCATAAACTCTCTGAATATAAATTTGAGTTTCTCTGATGTATTCTGATATATATATTCCGAAGTTGTCGGCAGAGAGTAGGCAGTAACATACAAATCCCTGAAAGGTTCACCGTACTCTGTAATATTCATCTGTATCGCAATCTCTGTTGCATATACCATAAGCGGGTCGTCGTTTTCGGCCATCTCAAACTGGCTGCCAAACATACTTTCTACCAGTGCCAGCAGTACGGCTTCTTTGTTTTCAAAAGCTCTGAAAAAAGAACTGCCTGTCATTCCTGCTTTTTTGGCAATCTCAGCAGTAGTTGTATGGCTGTATCCTTTTTCGAGGAACAATGTTGCCGCCGATCCCATCATTTTTTTCATTGTAAGTATACCGCTTGGCTGTTTACCGATTTTCGCCATAACTCCACCCCTTTCGTTTTCTATTGCAATATATTATACTCCCATTTTGCATCTTATACAAGTAAACTGTAAAGAAAACACTTTTTTTATGCCAAAACAAATAAATACAACAGCTTGTACACATTTCTGTACTGTTTTTCTGTATTATATCCACTTTTTGCCCTATGAACAAATATGACGCACCCATTACGGAATGCGCCTTACCTGTTAAAAATATTATCATTATCGTGTCTGGCTTTACTTTCTGATAGCTGACACATTCGACTGTTTCAGCGCAGTCTTTTATATTTCCTATACATTTGCCCTGTTTTATACAGTCCCCAAATGCCTTTATCTTCTTGTATTATTTACGAAAAAATGGTAAACTCTAAGCTGTAAGGAGGTGTTGCAGATATGAAGATTGCAATTAACGGATTTGGACGAATCGGAAGACTTGCATTCAGGCAGGTTTTCGATGACAACGGCATAGAGATTGCCGCAATAAACGATCTTACAAGCCCTGAGATGCTGGCATATCTTTTGAAATATGACTCAGTACAGGGACAGTTTAAAAACCACGAGGTAACAAGCGATGATACGGCTATAATTGTAGACGGTGTCAGAGTGCCTGTATACAGCGAGGCCGACGCCTCAAAGCTGCCTTGGGGAGAGCTTGGTATTGACATAGTGCTGGAATGCACAGGGTTCTTCACTTCAAAGGCAAAATCACAGGCACATATAGATGCAGGCGCCAAAAAGGTTCTCATCTCGGCTCCCGCCGGCGATGACCTGCCTACTATCGTTTACGGCGTAAATCACGACAAGCTTACTAAGGAGGACAATATCGTTTCGGGAGCCTCCTGCACAACAAACTGCCTTGCACCTATGGCAAAAGCTCTTAACGACTACAGAGAAGTAAGAACAGGGTTTATGACAACCATACACGCATATACAGGCGACCAGAAGATACTCGACAGCCCGCACAAAAAAGGCAACAAGAGACGTGCCAGAGCAGGCGCTGTAAACATAGTACCAAACAGCACAGGCGCAGCAAAAGCAATAGGTCTTGTAATACCTGAGCTTGACGGCAAGCTTATAGGCTCCGCTCAGAGAGTGCCTGTACCATCAGGCTCAATCACAATTCTTGACGCCACTCTCAAAGATGAAACAGAATCAGTAACTGTTGAGGGCATCAATGAAATTATGAGAAAAGAAGCAAATGAGTCTTTCGGATACACAGAAGAAGAAATCGTATCCAGCGATATCATCGGTATGAGCTACGGCTCACTGTTTGATGCAACTCAGACTCTGGCTCAGAGATGCGGAACCAAAATCTATGAGGTAAGAGTTGTTGCGTGGTACGATAACGAAGCAAGCTATACAAGCCAGCTTGTAAGAACGCTTAAGCATATGGGAACATTATTATAGGAGGTGCATTATGGCAATTTTAGACAAGATAACTACTGTAGCAGGTAAAGCTGTAGACAAGGGCAATGACGTTATAGAAATCACCAAGCTTAAATCAAAGATTTCATCAGCCGAAAAGGATATTGTATCACTCAAGTGTGATATCGCTGAATTTTATCTCAAACAGAGGGAAGCAGGCGAAACAATAGATGCAGGCATCGCTCCTGTAATGGCACAGATTGATGAAAAACTTGAAGAAATCAAATCTTTAAAAGAACAGATTGAAGATATAAAGGGTTAGCTTACAGACAGGAGATGCGCTTGCATCTCCTGTATTGCATTAGCTGAAACTGAAATAGTGTAATTTTAGTGTAAAAATAGTGTAATTTTTTTAAGAAAAGAAGTACAGCAAGGAGGAAATTATGCCGTTTATACTCTTATTTCTGCTGCTTCTGGCAGGCACAGCCGCATATATGTATTTCAGCAGAAACCAAGGTCGCTACACACACAAAAAAGAAAAACCGGCAGATCCTAAAAAGGTTATTTACCTGCCCGGTGATATACAGTCAGATAATACAGATAACGACAGCAAGGAGCCTTAAAAGCTCCTTATTTTTTCCTCAATACTATCTTTATGAAATTAAGGTGTCTGCCTCCGCCGGCGTTCATTGCAGCTCTGTCGTTAACAGCATACTCGTTTTCCTGCACAAGCCAGTCAGCCCACACCTCTTCATTACTCTCCATCTCACTTACCTCTATTACCTCCGCCTGCCCGGAAGCGCTGACAATATCCGTCCAGTAGGAGATATCCTGCATATACTCAAGCTGCTCCGGACTCCACGAAAGCAGCAGCTCCTGTGGCAGATTGTCATGGCAATTCTTTTTCATTCCCGGCACCGCTATATATACATAGCCGCCCTGCTTTACAAATGGGAGCAGCCTGCTGTCAAGGTACTCCCTGTCCCTGCCGAAATAGTTGTATGAGTCAACACATATAACGGCATCAAAGAAGCTCTTTTCAAAGGGCAGATCTGCGGCATCTGCCTTAACCGGTATTATCTCTGCCTCGGACAGTCCCTGCGACTCAAAAAACTCTCTGTTCTCGCAGGGGTCGCTCCAGAGATCAGCAGCATACACCTTAAATCCGTACTCTGCCGCAATAAACACACTTGTAAGCCCCTGTCCGCTGCCGAGATCGCAAACAACGCTGCCCTTAGGAATTTTACAGTCTGAAATCAGCTCCTCTGTCAGCTTGACAGGATTGGGACCCATTATCTTTGACATAAATTCATCGGTCTGATATTTCCCGCTCTTTATATATTTCATAGCTATCGCCTCCTGTTTATCTTCGCTATTTCTTTGAATTTCTTTTCTTTTTGCGCAAGGTAGCTGTCTGTATCCTGCGAATAGGCGTTTTCGCTCTCAAGTTTCAGATATGCTTCCCACCTCTCCTTTGAAAGCTCTCCCGAAGCTATCGCTGATTTTATGGCGCAGCCGAGCTCGTTTGTATGAGAGCAGTCCGAAAATCTGCATTGCCCCATAAGCTCCCGTATATCCGAAAAGGTTTTTTCAATACCCTCCGCCTGATGCCACATGCCAAGTTCTCTCATTCCCGGAGTATCTATAAGCATGGCGCCCTGCGGCAGCCTCACCAGCTGTCTTGAGGTTGTGGTATGTCTGCCCCTGTCGTTTTTATCAATTCCTGCCGTATCAAATCTATCCTCTCCCAGCAGGAGATTTATGAGAGTGGATTTGCCTGTGCCGGAAGATCCTGCAAAGGCTATGGTTTTGCCCTTTTGAAGATATTTATCAAGCCCTGCCGTATCATAATTAAAGGCAGAAGTTAAAACCGTCTCTGTTCCCGGCAGCGCCCTTTCAATTTCAGTCAGCTTCTCCGAAGCATTACTGCACAGATCCGCTTTTGTCAGAACTGTCACAGGGAAAGCTCCGCTGTCCCATACCGCCGCTGTATATCTTTCAAGTCTTCGTATATTGAAATCTCCATTTAACGACGTGCATATAAATACCGTGTCGACATTGGCGGCAATGACCTGTCCCTCGCAGGCAGAGCCTGCAGCTCTCCTTACAAACGTGCTTTTCCTCGGCAGTATACTGTGAATAACCGCTCTGCCCTCCCCGCCGGGCAGCGAAAGCATCACAAAATCCCCTGCAGCGGGAAATGACACTGCATTATCTGCCGTATATCTGAGCCTGCCTGAAATCTCCGCGCTAAGCTCTCCACGGTCGCACACAACCGTATACAGTCCCCTCTCCTGTGATATAACTCTGGCGGGAATATATTCGGGATACTGATTTTCGTATACTCTAAACCTGTCTGTATATCCGTAATCCGCAAGACTCATAACAGCTTCCTTTCAAAATCCTCTATATGTCTCTCCAGCAGCTTCAAAGCCTCATTACTGTCCTCAAGCTCCATCAGAAAATACATGGGAGCATAATATTTAACGGCAAGAAGCTCTGCATTCTCTCCCGGCAGGGCAAAAGAAAGCACATCCCTTACATATTCCAGCGGACCGCTTCCAAGGTACATATTATACAGTCTTTCAATTCCCTCATCGTTATATCTTTCAAGCAGAAGTATGCGCCGGAATGCCGCGGCAAATTCATCCTGAGTCCAGTATATGAACTGGGCTCTGGTAAACTCTCCGAGCTGCTCCACTGTCACACTGTCATAGCCTGCTTCGCTGTCGGAAAGTCTGTTTTCGGGCATCTCAAATTCTCTGGCTCTGCGCAGGTCCTCCGTCTCCATATGCGCTATAATATGGTCAAATATATCTCTCTTGCTCTTGTAATGTCTGTACAGCGCGCCCTTGGTAATCCCCAGCTCTCCTGCAATATCGCTTACTGACACAGCCTCATATCCTCTGCAGGAAAACATATCCAGCGCAGTCTGCATTATTCTTTCTTTGGTGTCTGTCATAGTCAATCTCCCTCCATCAGACATTGTAGTAAACGTTCGTTTACTTGTCAAGAAAAAAATCAGCGTGCCCCGATTGACAAGGCACGCCGTAACTGTCTGCATTATTCTATTTTGCGTATTCTTTCATAAGCTTTATTGCTTTTTCAAGTCCCGCTTTTTCTTCTTCATATGTGTTTGCAAGATATTTTTCCTGAGTTTTCTTCAGTTCCTTGAGCTTGGCTATTTCTGCCGAAACATCCGCACCCTTTGTATCGTATTTATCACCGAGACTAATTATAACGTCGCCTATGTCACAGTGTCTGTACTTAATAAGCCCGTCTCCCCATGTGCCCTTTCTGTTGTCAAACAGCTGGTTCTCCATATACTCGCATGTTTCCTTATCAAAGTTCATATAGTACCATGCCCAGTCAACGCTGCCCAGATATTCGTCATAGGCCTCCTGAATTCTGCCTTCCTCAAGAGCCGCTATGCCTGCTTCAAGATTTGCCACATTATCCTGATACAGCTCGTGTCTGATTATATTCTCCGGCTCGAAATTAAGTCCCACAAGAGCATCCTGAAGAATCTTGAATATTTCCTGAGTCTTTTTGTTAAGCTCTACCGCTGCCGCCTTGTCGCCGGACTCCTCAACCTCAGCCATCTTTGCCTCTAAAGCCGCCGCTGCGTCCTTTGCCTCTGCAATTACTGCTTCAAAGTCTGCTCCTTCTGCAAGACTCTCTTCAAAGCTGCTGATCCTGTCAGTAAAGCACAAAGGTCTTACAGCCTTTGCATCAAGGTCTATTACCAGCTTGCCGTAGGTCTTGATTATATCGTTGAAGCCCTCTTCATTAAGAGGCTGCGCTTCTGTGCTGTCATAGGTTGAATGATATCCCTTATCGAAATATACTGTGCCGTCACCGTTTTCTGCCACTATTGACGGAATTCCCATAAGCGTCCAGTAAAAATCCTCTGTTCCTGTGCTGTTGCCGTAATAGCTCCAGTCATACGGAGACTCCTCGTTAAGTCCTCCGATGCTCTCCTTGATGAAGCCTACAAGCTCTGTCGAGCTTCCGGTACCTGCGCAGGTTTCGCCCTCAACGGTATATCCGCCGTCATTGTTTACTATTGCAAACGCGCCGTCCACCCAGTCAGGATGAACATTTACAATTTCCTCATAAGCGCCTGCCGACCAGTCGTACTCGCTGCCGGAAACGCCCCATTCCTCTGCGCCGTGCATACAGAAGCGTATTGTTTTGTCAGGAGTGTATTCGCTGTCCACAAGAGCCTTTGCTATAGCCATTGAAACCGCCACGCCCTGTGCATCGTCATAGGTTGAATGGAAATATCCGTCCATATGTGAGAATACGAATACTGTTTCTTCTGTGGTTCCCGGAATTTCACCCCACAGATTGTGTGAAGTCACGTCCTCTGTAACCTTTGAGTCGGCATTAAGGGTTACTGTTATCGAATCCTTTCCTGATGCCTTGATTGCATCCTGCAGAGCCTTGCAGCCGTCCTCGCTTATAGCCAGCGCCGGCGCATCTGCAGGTCCGCATACGTCCTGAACGCCTACTCTGTCATTGCCTTCTTCGGCATATACAGACATAGCTATAACGGCTCTGGCGCCTTTAACCTTTGCCTGATATGCAGGATAGTTTATCCACCAGTTTTCGTTCTGGTCAACATCAAGCAGCACCAGCTTGCCTTTGACATCAAGTCCCTCATAGTCCGCCTCTGTGCCCTCGTTTACATAAACCAGCTCTATCTCCTCATTGTCTGCCTGCAGGGTTGTCTGATAGCCGCCCAGGTCTATCTTCTGTTCCTTGCCGTCAGCATTTTTGAAGGTGATATTTGCGCCATTAAATACCCAGCCGTCAACTGTGATATCATCCACAGTTATATTCTGAAGTCCGATGTCCTCCATAACGCCTTTGAGGTATTCCATGGTCTGCTTCTCCGCAGGCGAACCCGCCGAGCGCATACCCATTACAGGATCGTCTCCGAATTCGCTTACGCTCATCATTACTTCCTTTGCAAAATCCATATCTATGGCTGCATTGAATTTATCAAAATTCTCTCCATAATCTGAGCCGCCTCCGCAGGAAGAAAGCCCCAGTACAAGTACAGCAGACAATGCTGCAATTCCTATTTTCTTAAACATAATCCTCTCCTTTGCCTTACAAGTTTACTTCTTGCCGAATATTATATCAATTCAGAAAACTCCAATCAATCCATTAACCTGCTGCCTTTTCTTACTAACTTGCTGAAAAAAGCCGCCCTGTCGAAAGGACAGAGCAGCTGTAATTTTTCGTTCATATTTTCGGGTTATTTTTTCTCATAAAGCATATCCATAATGTATGCCGGGAAGAATTTTCTGAGGGTTTCCTCTGATGCAGGCTCAGTGCAGAGGCTTACTATTATGAATACCGGGAAGTTTATCATAAGTCCCCATATGCCTGCGTGTATGTTGCATGGGTTAGACCATACGAAATTGCACAGCGCAACAACAATGACTCCCGCCACAAGTCCTGCAATAGCTCCCGCTTTAGTTGCCCTCGGCCAGCAGAATACTCCCAGCATACAAGGGAAAAGCTGTCCGATAAAGCCGTATGCCACCAGCAGAATATATACAAGCTCTGCCGGATTTGTAAGCGCCAGCGGATAAGCCACCAGAAATACTATCACAAGAAAAACCTTTCTCTGAATTTTTCCCTCTTTTTCGGCAGGGATATTCCTTGCCGGAGCAATAACATCGTGTGTGAATGTAAATGCCGGCGTATGAAGCTGCGGCTCTGCGGAGCTTTGTGCCGCTGCAAGTATGCCTGCTCCCAGAAGTCCCACCATCCACCACGGCAGGTTCTGCATGCAGAAGGAAAGCGCCACCTTGTCTGTATCTCCATCGTAGCCCTCAAACGCAAACACGCATATAAAGCCGACTATAAGCATCGGGATCATTACAAGGTAAAACAGCGATACATAGGTGTACTGTTTTCTTACTGTATCCTCGTCTTTGCCTCCGGCAGCCCATACCCAGAACTGCGGCCAGAAAGAAAACACCGAAATTATAATCGAGGTTGTCCAGAAAAGCGGAGGAAAATCTCCGGTTGCTCCCGGCAGAGTCATATGCTCAGGGCTTACCTCCATAAGTCTCCTGAAAGCCTCGCTTACACTGAAAGAGCCAAGCACTGTATAAAGCACAAACAGGCATACTGTAATTGAGAGTATCAGCATAAGCACTCCCTGCATTACATTTGTCCAGCCTATAGCCCGAAGACCGCTGTTATATACATAAAACGCTATGGCGCATAAAATTATAAGCTCGCCAAGCCACATGGGAATTGTGCCGTTGCTCATTACATTTAAAATATGTCCTGACCCTATTATCTGCACCAGCGAATTGCCAAGCACTGCAAGAGCTCCTACTATGCCGCAGAGCATACGAAGGCCCTTTGACTCAAATCTGGCTCCTATGCCCTCTGCCTGGGTCCTGTAGCCGTATTTGCCGGCAACCCTGTTTACTCTCGGTGAAATAAGGTATGACGAATAGGTTATAAAGCCAAGGTACACCACAACATAAAGAGCTGCAACGCCCTTGGAGTATGCCCAGCCCGGCGCGCCTAAAAATGTATATGCGCTTACATTTCCCGCACCGGGCAGAAATACCATAACTATAAGGCCCATTGTGTTGCCCGATGACGACCAGTTTTCGACCTTGCTCATATCCAGCCTGCCTTTGGCCGAAAATCCCAGTATGCACGCCACAAGTGTGTAGCACAGAGTTATGACAAGAGGTCCCCACGTCTGAAGCATCTAGTGCACCTCCCATCTGTAAGCGATATTGATAACGATTACAGTAACGATAAGACTTATTATCGACACTGTAAAAAGCACCGGCATACCAAGCAGCATACACGGAATGTTAAACAGGTTGACTACCGGAGATATCATCGAAAGCAGCGATAATATCATCATTGCAAATACCACCCATTCCTTTGCCTTGCGGGGTCTTACTATAACCCATGGCTTCATTTTCTTTTCTTTTTTTGTTTCCATTTCATATCCTTTCGTATTTAATCCTGCCGTCTATCATAGTTATGTCCGTCTTAATATTCATAATTTCCTCAGGCTGCGCCTCAAGAATATTATCCGATAAAACCACAAGATCTGCCAGCTTGCCCGGCTCTATGCTGCCCTTGATACCCTCTTCAAGAGATGCATAGGCTCCGTTGTAGGTGTACATTCTGATTGCGTCCATAATGCCTATCTGCTGACAGGCTCCCGCCACCGTACCGTCGCTGTCTGCTCTTTTGACAGCCGTATATATCCCTATCATAGGGTCAGGCTCTATTACAGGCGTATCAGAGCCTATGGCAGTTATTATCCCCTTGTCAAGATAGGATTTGAGAGGGAACATGCAGTTTACCCTGTCGCCGTAGTATTTGATATACATTGCGGCGTTGTCTATAAAAAAGCCCGGATTTGACACTACCGTCACATTGGCTTTTTTGAGCCTGTCTATTATCTCATCATTTATTATGGCGCAGTGCTCTATCCTGTGCCTGCAGGGCCTCGGGTTTAATTTCTGCGCTTTTTCTATCGATGAAAGTATCACATCAACGGCCTTGTCCCCCACAGCATGCGCCGTTATATTAAATCCGGCGTTGTGAGCGGGAATTAAAACAGCATCCGCCTCTTCCTGTGTATAAAGCTGTATGCCCTCAAGGGCAGGGTCGTGCTCGTAAGGCCTTGAAACTGCGCAGGACGGTCCGCTGGTGCTTCCGTCAATTAATATTTTCACATGTCCCAGCCTGAAATGCTCATTGCCCAGTCCGCCTCTTATTCCTGTCTTAATAAAGTCGTTTACCCACTCTATCGTCTTTTCCTTGCCGCAGGCGTGATAAATAAGCACATACATTCTGACATCTATAACTCCGTTTTCGCAGGCCTCCTGATAAAGTCCTATGGTATCGGAGCCGTAAAAGCTGGCATCGTGCACACTGGTTATGCCGCAGCGGAGAAACATATCGTTTGCGGTCTTAAACGCCCGCATATATTCCTCTTTTGTATACATTACCTTGTCCCACATATATGTGCAGGCTCTTTCCTTGAGAAGTCCTGTCATCTGACCGTTTTCATCAGTTACAACCTCGCCCTTTGCAAAGTTTTCGGGGTGTATGTCCCCTGCCTCCAAAGCTTTCGTATTGTATACGCCCATATGCAGACAGGTTCTTGTCAGCTGCACAGGATTGTCCGGCGCAGCCTCGTCAAGCTCGGCTCTTGTAGGATGCCTGCCCTCTTTGAGCTTGCCCTGATCGTAGCCCGTGGCTTTTATCCATGCGCCTTTTGGAAGCCTCTGCGCTTCTTCTCTGATTATCCTCTGTATTGACGGTATATCGGGTGCTTTCTGTGCGCTGCAGTCAAGTATTACAGCGGCATTCTGCCCTCTCATACCCAAATGACAATGGGCATCTACAAAACCGGGAAGCAGCGCTCTGCCGTTAAGGTCTATGACTCTGGTTTCAGGTCCTGTCCAAAGCTTCGCTCCTTCATTGTCTCCCGTATATACTATATATTTATCTCTGACTGCCGCAGCCTGACAGACCGTATCATTTCTGTCCACTGTTATGACAACGCCGTTTATGAAAACGGTATCAGCATACATTGACATACTTCTGTTCATATTGGCACCTCCGAAGTTTTTCGAATACATCTACTGTCATCATACCACACATATTACAAATGCCGCCAGTATATTTGCAATTCAGCAAGGATATTACCCAAAACAAGCTGAAAAATATATTATGCCCTCTCTGCAGGCCGGCAGAAAGGGCAATATACCGCTATTCTTTTTTAAGATATTGAACAAACTCCTTCTTTGTTCTCTGATAATTGGCTCTGCAGATTGTAATCTGTGTTCCGTTTGACATAAATATCGACTGGTTTTCCATAAGGTCCACATAATCAAAATTAATGATATAGCTTCTGTGGCACATATAGAACCTGCTGTCGACCTCCTCATACAGATCCTTTAATACTGCATTGTACTTAAAAATACGCTTCTGGGTGATTACCGAGGTTTCTCTTCTGTACTGCTCAATATAGATGATGTTCCTGAAAAAAACTCTGGCAACAAGATTTTTATTTTCAATAATAATATAGTTCTTGTTCATAGCTACCTCCCATTTCATATCTTTTTTTGAAATTATATATATTAATTACATAAAAATCTATAAATAATTTTGAATATGATTCGACAAATTTCGACATTTGCATCTCTGCAGCATCTTTTGGGCAAAAAAATAGGCGGGTATATCATTTACCCGCCAATGCAGTTATTTAATTCCGTGTATTACGTTCTTTGCCCATTTACCGGACTTGTATCTGTATGTCAGGATTGCCGCCTTGAATAAATTCTCCGATTTGACAAGGAGAACTACGATATATACCGGCAGTTTGAATACCATTGCGCCTAAGAATGCAGCAGGTACGGCTATGAGCCATACGCACGAGACCTCGCTTATGGCCGCAAACCTCGTATCGCCGCCGCCTCTCAGGACTCCGGTTATGAGAGTTCCGTTGTACAGGTTGAGTACCATAAACATACCGTATATGAGCAGTATGCGTTTTGCATAGGAAGCCCCAAGCGGTGTAAATCCAAACAGACTTACAAGAAGTCCTGAACAGATTATAAGGAGCACTCCGAATACTGCGCCAAACAGCAGTGCAATTCTAAGCAGCTTCTTTGCCATGGCTTTACTCTTTTCGGTATTGTTTTCACCAAGCTGCTCGCCTATAAGAATAAGGGCTGCATCTCCTATGCTGAAGCCCGCCATTATAAACAGGTTTTCGATGGTATTGCTGGCCTGCGCAGCCGCATAAGCCGTAACTCCGATATGACCTATAGCCGCCATATACGCGGACTGTCCCAGTCCCCACAGAGTTTCATTAATCGTTGTAGGAAGCGAGTTTTTAACTACTCTGCCTGCAAGTTCCCTGCCTATTCCTCTGAAATCTTTGAGTTTACCTGCAATTATGTTTTTCCTGCCGAATACCGCATAAAGTATAAGCAGCATCTCCACCGACCTTGCAGCGAGAGTTCCCACCGCAGCGCCTGTGGTTTCAAGCCTTGGCATACCAAAGGCTCCGAATATGAACACATAGTTCAAAAATGTATTGGTGCTAAACACCACAATGCTTACATAAAGAGGTATCCTTGTCTGCTGGGTGGCTCTCAGCGCTATAACAAAAGGCTCTGTTATTCCCAACAGCAGGAAGCACGGTGCGGCTGTTCTCACGTACTTTACCGCAAGCTCGATAACCGCCTGCTCCTCTGTAAAAAGCCCTATAATATACCTTGGGAAAAACATTGCGGCGATAAAAAATATAACGCCGGCAGAAAGACTTATTACAATTCCAAAACCTACTGTCTTTCTTATATTTTTGAGGTCCCTCGTACCCCAGAACTGGGCCATAAAGGTTGCCGTACCGCTGTTAAAGCCAAACAGCACCATCCAGTGTATGAAATAAATCTGCACGCCTATTCCAACTGCCGCAAGTTCCAGTTCTCCCAGATAACCCACCATCAGGTTATCCACAAGGTTAAGCGAACAGGCAATTAAAGACTGCACTGCTATAGGCAGTGCAATTCTAAGCATTTTTTTATAGAATTCTCTGTTATTAAGACTGACTGTTTCCATTTACTCACCTAACATAATTATTCTGAGACCTGCTTCCTCAAGCATCTCAACTGCCAGTTCGTCAGGATAGCCTTCCTTTACGACTATTCGGCTGATGCCCGCATTGATTATCATTTTGGCGCAGATAACGCAGGGCTGATGAGTTACATAAATAGTACCGCCCTCAATGCTCTGGGCCAAAGTTGCGGCCTGTATTATGGCATTCTGCTCTGCGTGAAGCGCCCTGCACAGCTCATGACGTTCACCTGACGGAATTCCAAGCTTCTGTCTGATGCAGCCGCCGCGCTCTTCACAGTGCGCAATTCTTCTGGGTGCACCGTTATATCCCGTCGCAATTATATGCTTGTCCTTGACAATTACTGCTCCCACCTGTCTTCTCATGCATGTAGAGCGCCTGCTTGTCAGAACTGCCATTTCCATAAAATACTGATCCCAGCTAGGTCTTTCCATTGCTAAATTCCTTTCTGCTAATAATATACTTCTGCAAGATACAGTCCCTGCGGAGGAGCTGTAGGTCCTGCTTTTGTTCTGTCTTTACTGCTGATTATTTCTTCAATATATTCAGGCGCCATCCTGCCTTTACCAACCTCAACAAGAGTGCCGGTTATTATCCTTACCATATTGTAAAGAAAGCCATCGCCTGTAACCGATATTTCTATCTCTTCATCGTTCCTGCAAACATCGAGGGAATATATTGTTCTGACGGTGGTTTCTCTCTCCTGTCCGCCGGAAGCCTGAAAGCACGCAAAGTCGTGAGTGCCTGCGATATATCCCGCCGCTTTGCTCATGGCCTCTGCATCAAGGCATCTGTCTATCTGCCAGCAGTAGTTCCTGCGAAAGATATCGGTATCGCCGCTGTTTAATATCCTGTAGATATACCGTTTGCTTTTGCAGTTAAACCTTGCATGGAAATCCTGCGGCATTTCCTCTGCTTTCAGAATTTTGATATCTCCCACTGAATTTCTGTTCATTCCTCCCGAAAGAAGATTGTTTGCGGCAAGCACAATGCGCTCCGCAGGTATTGTGAAATCTCCCGAAAATGAAGCTCTCTGCCCCAGCGCATGCACTCCGGCATCAGTCCTGCTGGTGCCGTTTACGGCTATATCGCAGCCGCATAGTATTGAAAGTACCCTTTCAAGCTCTCCCTGTACGGTCCTTGCCGCAGGCTGTCTCTGCCAGCCGTGGAACCCTGTGCCGTCATATTCCAGTGTAAGAAGAATGTTTCTTGTCATTTACTATCTCCTTGGAAGAACAATAGTCTTATTGTCTTTGGACTCTCTGTAGAGAACAAATCTTCTGCCTATAGCCTGAACAAACTCCGCTCCCAATCTATCTGCAATTTCGTTTGCAGTAGTCTTGGGGTCAAGGCTGCAACTTTCCTGCATTTTAACTTTAATAAGCTCTCTGTGCTCAAGCAGAGTATCGATTTCATTGATTACATTCTCTGTCACATCGCTTTTACCTATATATACAACCGGATCAAGCTCGTGTGCAAGTCCTTTTAAATAGCTTCTCTGTTTACTTGTTATCATTTTAATTCTCCTAAAAAATTTATACTTAATTGTATCACAACCGGGCAGTATAAGTCATCAATTATTATTCGATTTATATCTGCCATATTACAAGCATATATATTACCGCCGCGGCGCTTATGTACGGGCCCAGTGGTTTGCTGTCGGTTCTTTTGATTTTTTTCATTGCGATAAGCACCGTAAAAGCCATAGCGCTTATAACAGACATGCCGATTATAACTGTAATTATTCCTTTTAGTCCCGTTATAAAGCCCAGCGCCGCCATAAGCTTGACATCACCAAAGCCCATAGCCTCTTTCCCTGAAATCAGCCTCCCCAGAAGCGCCATAAGCAGCATTACTCCGCCGCCGCAAAGCACTCCGTAAAGCATATCAAGCGGATTGCTGTGGTAATTGACAAAGCCCACCGAGCATACCGCAAGGGCGATAACCGCCTGATCGGGTATTATCATATATTTGACATCCGCTATGGATATAATTATCAAAAGCCACATAGCCGCCATAACCGGCATGGCAAATAAAAAATCGTCTGCCGCCAGCTTTACTCCTCCTGCAACCATCAGCACCGAAAAAAGCGCTTTCCATGGTCTGCTGTTTATTCTCTGCCTTTGCAGCTTGTCCTCTTTTGGAACCTCGCCGTAGTCGCACAGCCACTGCGCCGGGATATGATTGAACGCATACACCGCCCCGTTTCCGCCTATAATCCCCAGAATCATCGCTACTATGACACCTATAATCTGCATCATTTCTCTCTTTTTGTCCTTTCTTACCCTCTTTTGTTGTTTTTTGTCGATTTATTTAGTACTATTTTTCTTTCCTATCCTTTATACTTATATTCATCTCAACTTATAATGAAAGGAGTAGGATATGAAAAAAGAGTTATTATCTATTTTATCATCAAAATCGAATGATTGCACTATAAAATCCAAGATTACGGATAAACTTGAAGAAAATTCAAAATCTAAGCAAGAAACACCTGTTTCAGAAAACACAGCTCAGAATACATACGGCTCCCATGTCCTTATAATTTCTGAGGATTCGGCACTGCGTAAAATAATCTCGGAAAGTCTGTCAGACTTTAACGTTATCTGTGAATACACAAATAACGGAGAACAAGCAATTTTGCAGTGTAACAATTTACCTGTCGATTATTATTCAGCAATTTTTATCGGCGATTTGACAACAGATTCCGACGGAATTCATACAGCAGAAATTCTAAAAGGCCGACTCCATATATCCGCCCCTATAATTGCAGTCAGCAGCAACCAATGCAACGATCCGTATATAGACGCATATATTTCTCCGGTTCCCGATACGGCTTCTGTTATTGATATCTTCAGCAGAGCAATCAACGGCAGTCTCGCCATATCCAAAGAAAAGGCCATGGCAAGACTGGGCAACAGACAGGATTTATATGACAAATATTATAAACGATTTATAGACGGCTATGCCGATGCTTCATGCAGAATACGACAACTTCTGGCTTCGGGCAGCTACGAGGAAGCCTACAGGCTTGCCCACAGCATCAAGGGACTTGCCGGGACTTTGGGGCTTGCGGAGGTGTATATTAGTTCTTCAAGACTATGCTCGGCGCTAAAAGTCGATCAGACCTCAGGCGGGCAGTATCTAAATGAGCTGGAGGTTTCTATAAACAGACTATTGCCCTGACTGAAGCCTGCATGATAAAATAACAGCATGAAAAAGCATTTATTTTTACAGGCGCCTGTGCAGGCGGGCAAATCAACTTTGCTTCAGGAGGCTATGGAGCCTTACAGAGAATACATAGGCGGGTTTGTATCACAGCGTTTAAAAGACAACAGTCTTAATACTTTAGGGTTTCGGCTGGCAGATTACAGCACGCACCCTGAACTTACATCCACATTTTCAGACGAGCTTTCAAACATATTTATGAAACGCACCACCGAAGAAAAGTGGTTCAAATTATCCGTCTTTGAAAATCAGGCAATAGAAATTCTTGAAAAAGCAAGGAGGTCCAAAAAGATAATACTGCTTGATGAAATCGGCGGAGGAGAACTGAAATCGGATATATTTAAAAATTATCTGGACAGGCTTCTTATGGGTAATGTTCCCTGCATTGGAGTACTTAAAGCCCCTAAGGCTGCTGCAAATACCGGCAGAGGAATAGGCACTGACCTTAAAGATGAAAACGCCCTGCTTCACGAAAGACTTGACGCATATAATGCTGAGTTACTTATGTACAGCAGAGATAAATTCTATGAGCAGAAGAAATATATACAAAGGTTTATTGAGGAAAAGCTATGTGGACATTTTATGACAGATTGATTGACGGTATAGACGAATGTATTACTGTCGACAGAGTTGTTTCCGGTGCAAGCTGGACAGTCGTTAAGGCGGGAGAATACTGCGGTCTGTCTGCCAATATAGAGGGCAGACGCACCTCTCCTGATTTTCCTGCGTTTAGAGGCAAGTCCCTTAGAGAAGTGGCGAGGCTTTGCAAATCGTGGGATTTTGCAGAGGCTGCAATAGGGGCCGCCGCAGTTAATGCCTATTACAACAGCTGCAGGTTTTTAACCGATACAGCACTTTCTGCAAACAATACCTTTGATGCATATGAAAATCTTACCGCAGGAAAAAAGGTTGGAATGATAGGCCATTTTATGCACCTTGAGGGCATCCTTACCAAGGCAGATGTTTATATTATTGAGAAACGCCCCGAAGTGGGTGAATATCCGGAGGCGGCCTGTGAATATCTGCTTCCTGAAATGGATTTTGTCTTTATAACCGGTTCTGCTTTTGTTAACAAAACAATGCCAAGGCTGCTTGCGCTAAGCAGAAATGCTCACACAGTAGTTATAGGACCGAGCACTACAATGTCTGACGTGCTGTTTGACTACGGCGCCGATGAGGTTTCGGGACTGATGATAACAGATCCAGCCGCAGCAATGCACACCGCAGTTTTTAACGGTCACAGAAACATATTCAGATGCGGCAGTAAATTAAGACTTTTGAAATAAACGGAAAAAAACGGCAGAGGGGGCTTATTCCTCTGCCAAAAAAATATTTTCTAATATTTATTTAAAATTGTAGTTTCTAACTTAGTTATTATTTAAGTAAACCCTTTTCGACGATTATATCAATCATCTCAGCACAATCTTCAAAAGTCTTTTTGATACTCTCAAGTGCTCTACTCATAATATCCCTCTTTTCTCTTAACCATCTTGTGGTTATTTTGATTATTTCTTAACTACATTGTTATTATACCACCTTTATTTGTGGTTTCCAACAACTTATATCGAACTAATTTGCTCTTTTTAACAAATTTATTTAGGCCCTTATTTAAGATTTTTCAGTCAAATCATAATCTTGCTGTATTTCCAGCCTCATATTTTCTCATATACGCCTTTTTTTCAGCAGCTGCCCTGTCCTGCACGCTAAAAAAGAACAGATTTGCAGTTTATCGCTTTGCTCCTCTGTCCTTTTCTATATATTCTTGCTTTTTATACTCTGACAACTCTCACACCGCCGGTTTCGGGCTTCTGCCATGCATCTTCAACGCTGCCGCCTTTGAGATTGTTTTCAATACACCGTATAACGCCGCTGTGCGCTACTATGAATATTTCCCTGCTGTCGTCTTTTTTAAGAATATCCGTCAGCGCTTTAACGACTCTGTACTGCAGATCATAGAAGTTTTCGGCTTTGTTTCCGGTTTTGAATGAAAACAGGTTTTTCCCTCTTTTTTCGTACAGCTCCGGAAATTCCCCTCTGATATCCTCTATATATCTGCCGTCCCAGCTGCCCAGGTTCATTTCCCGAAAGCCTTTTACCTCCGTCACTTCACTGCATATAATCTGCGCTGTTTCCCTTGCTCTTTTGAGGTCGCTGGAATATATTCTGTGTATATTACCAGGCAGCTTTGCTTTTGCCTCTTCTGCCTGCTTCCTGCCGGTTTCACTGAGAGGCACATCTGTCTGTCCCAGAAATATTTTGCCCTTATGCTGCTGCGGCTGCCCGTGCCTTACAAGATAAAAGGTTCTGCCTTTTGCAAGGTCTAAAAGAGCTTCTGATTTCATCCCCCGCTCATAGAATTCTTTGAGTTCTTCATAAGCTGCAGGGGTGTCCATATCCAGAACAGTGCTTTCTCTGCCGGTTTCAACTCTTATCATAAGGTCATCATATTTGTCGGTTATACCTTTAAGTCCGTTAGTGCCGTCGTGACTCAGTATCTCATCTCTGTATTTCATGGGGATATACAGAGGGTGTCCTTTTTTGCCTCTGCAGCATGGAACAATAAATGAACTGTCATCTTTAATCTCCCTGACAAGGTCATATACTGTTTCTTTTTCAAGCAAGGGACAGTCAACAGGTATAAGGAAGAACCCTCTTAAGGTTCTGTCTGTTTTTCTGACTCCCGCCTGTATTGAGGTGAACATTCCCTTCGGAAAGTTTTCGTTATAGCTTTCGGTCACATCAAACCCTTTGATAAGGGACTTGAGAACTTCTCTGTTGTGGCCGCTTACAACCACTATGTCCTTAATGCCTGCATCATAAAAAGAGGCGATAAGCCTTGCTATGACTGTCTTACCGCCTATCTGAAGCCCGGGTTTGAAGCTTCCCATTCTTGACGAATAGCCTGCCGCAAGTATTACGGCTCCTATTCTGTTATTTACCGTAGCCTGCTCTGACATTAATCATTTCTCCCGCAATGCTTACTGCAATCTCCTCCGGAGTCTCAGCGTGTATTTCAAGACCTATTGGTGAATATACCTTTTCAAATTCGCTTTCGTCAAAGCCTTCTTTTTTGAGCGCTTCATAAAGAACCTTGTTTTTGTTTCTGGAACCTATCATTCCAAGGTAAGCGCAAGGGAGTCTGAGAGCATCTCTTAAAACGTCAAGGTCACCCAGGTGGCCTCTTGTAACGATTACTATATAGCTGTTTTCGTCAATTTCAAGACCTTCAAAGGAATTCCTGAATGAATCTATAGTCTTTACCTCATATGCATCAGGAAAACGTTCTCTGTTGGAATACTCCTCTCTGTCATCTATTACAACTGTTCTGAAATTCACATATCTCAAAAGCTTCTCTGCTTCAAGCGCAACGTGTCCTGCGCCGAAAATGTATGCTGTGGTAATCTGTTCAAATTCTTCTTCAAAAGCTTCAGGATGAGCGGCATCCACATACTGTATCAGAATATCGGCATCACCGCCGCAGGCCATTCCTATGCCCTGCTCTGAAGTATCCAGTCTGAAATGAAACACTCTGCTTTTTTCCTTTGTCTTAAACACCTCTGCCGCAAGTCTCTCAGTTTCGGCCTCTATCTTGCCGCCGCCTACGGTACCTATGGTGCTGCCGTCTTTCCTAACCAGCATGCACGCGCCTTTTTTTCTCGGTGTTGAACCCTCTGAATTTATTATCTTGCACATTACAAAGCTTTCGCCCTGCTCCAGCATATCTCTGCCGTGATAAATTACTTTCTGTGACATAATTACCTCCTGTTTTTTACTCTGTCTATTCTCTTTAAAACACTTCCGCAGGCGCATTCCTCCGTAATCCATCTGGATATATCGCCTGTCCTGTACCGTATGAAAGGCATAGCCCTCCTTGTAAGTGTCGTAAATACTATTTCTCCCCACTGCCCGTCTGAAACGGGTCTGCCTGTTTCAGGGTTTATTATTTCAATATATATATCGTTTTCTCTGACATGATAGCCTGCTCCCTGTCCGCAGGACACAGCGCAGCCAAGTCCCATTTCCGTCATACCGTAATGCTCGAAAATCCGGCTGCCCCAATTCTGTGAAATTCGCTGCCTTGCACTCTCTGATACATAGTCAGAGGAAAGCAGCACTCTGCCTGCTCTGATATCAGGGTTTTCTTCGGAAAGCTCTGCAATATATTCGGGCGCTCCGATTGCGCAGTCGATATGCCCCTGCGGCTCAAAGCTGACCTCAACACCTGTTCTTTCAAGAGCTGTTTTTAAAAGCAGCCCTATAGAACCCTCTGATGTGTGCGGAAACAGTATCAGCGCTCTGTCTCCTTTCCCTACCATAAACTGCATACCATTTGCAAAATAGTCAATGGTCAGTTCCTGATCCTCTGCGGTAAAATATATGCGTTTTGGTCTGCCTGTCGTGCCGCTTGTCTGAAGAGTTACAATTCTTGAAACCTCCGAGGCTCTGACACATACCATCTCTTCACCGAAGTTTCTTAAATCCTCAGGAGTTGTAAATGGCAGGCTTTCAAAGTCACCGATATCACACTGCTCATATAGTCTGCTGTAAAAGCTGCTGTTTCCTTTTGCATATTCTACGGTTTCTCTCAGCTTTTCTCTCTGGTATTTCTCCAGTTCTGTCCTTGAGCTCATATCCAGCCTGTGCTTCCCGGCTATCCACAGATCCAGCCATTTTTTGTTCATCTAGCACTCCAGCTCAAGTATCTCAAATACGTATTTAATAGTTTCCTCAGTTATAACGGGGCATTTTTCAACCTTGTTGATAGGCTGTCCCTCCATAAGATTGCTGCAGATTTTATCACCAAAGGCGTCCTCAAACCAGTCCTCAAGGTCTGCGGCATTTTCGGGTCCTGTCTTGGGATCTGCAAGATGCAGCAGACACTGGGCTGCCGTAAGCACTCCGCAGGGCTTCTCGCAGTCAACATCTCCGCACAGCGCCGATATTGCTTCTATAAGGTCCTCGTTCTGTTTACCGAGAGCTCTGAGTCCCATTTCCATAACCATCTGGCTGCAGCAGTAGCCCTGCAGTTTAAGTTCAAATAATTCTTCTTTCATATTCTCACCTCTTCTGTGCTGCAAGCATAAAATATCCTGTATTTTTTTTATTTTTGACATTGCATATAATGCTGTCTTCTTTACCGTCAAGTATTGTCTCCGCCATATACTGGGTAAGGTCCTCGGTTCTGTCCTCAAAGTGAGTTATTATGAAGCCCATTTCCTCCAGCTGATCTCCCAGAGGCCCTATTATGAATTTACCGTCGTGGCGGAAATCAACGGCTTTAGCTGTTCTCTCCTCGCAGTCTCCCTCCTTGTGTTTGCGCATTGCCTGTCTGTCTGCCTCTATTCTTACGGCTTTGATGAAATTTCTTTCGGGATTTATATGAAACAGATCACTTAATATGAGCCTGCCGCCTTTTTTGAGTACGCAGTAGGCTTCGTGAAGCGCTTCATCAGGCATATTTATTACGGACAGTACACATTCCATAAACACACCGTCAAAGGTCTTTGAGGAAAAGTCGTCAAGGAATTCACCGTCGCCCAGTCTGATGTCAAGATCGGGATTTGCCTTGCTTCCCTCTTCAATAAATCTTAAATTCATATCCACGCCGACACAGTCAAGACCGTATTCATCGGTGAGAAATCTCATAGTTTCGCCGCGTCCGCAGCCCACATCAAGAATTTTGTCTCCTTTTTTAAAGCCCGCAGCCTCTGCCGCGCTTCTTGTTATATCAAAGTTTCCGGGTCTAAGCATCTGTACCTCCTGTTTAATTTATTTTCTGTATATGCTGTTGTATGCGCAAAACGGTATAAGTCTGTCATCGTCTGTAAGCTGCACCACTCTGCATCTTTTCAGTCTCTCTGCATCGAGATTGGAAAGGTCCATAAAGGCCATTCCCGATACTGTAAACATATTTGATTTATAGTAGGTAATAAATTCATCAAGGTCTAAAGGCTCGTCCGCACAGCAGCAACAGCTCTCCTCAGCAGGTGCTTCACCGCAGCAGCAGGAGCTTTCTTCCTCAGCCTCTCCGCATGAACAGCAGTCTTCGTCTGTTTCCTCATATTCGGGCAGGTCCCATTTGTTTAAAACAAAATCCCTGTCCTTTCTGATTATTTCAAGAGGGTCGTGGCTGTCACAGCAGCTTACCCCTGTTTTCCTTGTCTGCTCTGTTATGAGAGAACGTATACTGCCGTCTTTTTCTCTGAGATAAGTTCCGTAGAAGCAGCACATTGTATGACCTGTGGTTATAGGGCACAGGTCGCCTGTTTTGAACAGTCCGTCTGTCTGCTCCTCTATAGCTCGCATACAGTCAAACATTGTGACTCTGTTTTCGTAATCCTTATCGGGCACTCTGCCGAAAAAGCTGACCGGCTGGAAATGTATGCCCTTTACCACATCTCTGTTTGCTATGAGAAATCTCATCATTTCCCCTATGTTGTCAAGGTTGATGTTTTTGACAACCGTAGGTACCAGTGTAACCGGAAGTCCCGCTCTCCTACAGTTTTCGATGGCCGAAAGTTTCGTATGAAGCAATGGCTCGTTTCTCATCTGCATATATATTTCATCGGTTGTACCATCAAATTGCAAATATATTACGGAGACTCCCGCATCTTTGAGCTTCTTTGCGTAGCCCTTTTCTTCTGCTATTCTTCTGCCGTTGGTGTTTATCTGTATATATTCAAAACCCTTGTCTCTGCCTATTCGGATTATCTCCGGCAGGTCATCTCTGACCGTAGGCTCGCCGCCGGAAAGCTGTATGTTGAATTCTCTTTCTTCGCCCAGCTCCAGCAGCAGATCATATTTTCGTTCTATCTCTGACAGCGGCATATCGTTTCCCGCATCTTCCGCCTTTGCAAAGCAGTAAGGGCAGTGCTGGTTGCATCTGTCTGTTACATCTATGAGAACGCAGCAGGCTGTTTGCAGGTGGTTCTCGCAGGTGCCGCAATGAAGCGGACATTCTCCCTCAGCGCCTTTAGTTATGTTAACCCTTGGCGGTATGTTGACAACCGGGTGCTTTGTCCACCTGATATAGTCCTGCGGATTTCTTGCCACAAGAGCCGAAACCTCCCCGTGCTCAGGACATTTTTTTCTTATAAGGACTTTTCCTGCTTCAAGCACATATTCCGCCTCTACCGGCTTGTGACATACAGGGCATATACTCTGTGTTTTTGATAAAGTTATCATTCTTGTCTCTCTTTATTTGAATTCAGGAATTCTCCTGAGTATGAAATACGATACTATTCCGATGATTGCGCCGCTTGCGACTCCCGAAAATATGAGAACCGGAAAGTACACAAATATCCTTATATTCTCCACCAGCAACGCCGCCACCAGTATCTGTCCCAGATTGTGAGCAACGCCGCCTGCTATTGAAACTCCCGTAACCGAAAACACCTTTGCTTTTTTGACAAGCACCATCACTGCAAAGGACATAAGCGCTCCCGCCAGCGAATAAAGTGCTCCGAAGAGTCCGCTGAACAAAAGTCCCGCCACCAGCACCCTGACTGTGTTTATGCCAAGCGCATATCTGTATCCCAGTCTGTACAGAGCGATTATGACTACAAGGTTTGCAATGCCAAGCTTGATGCCCGGCACGCCGAAGTTAAAGGGTATCAGTACTTCTATATATGAAAATATCAGCGCCAGAGCCGTCATAAGACCTGCTACTGCTGTTTTTTTTGCACTGTTTTTACTGTTCATTTTATCTGGCTACGGCATCAAGCTCCGAGCTTCCTCCTGTGATTTCTGCAACTACTTTGTTGGGCAGGCAGATTATACTCTGCCCTGTTTTGGAAATACTGCCCTGACTGATACAGTCGTGTCCATTGCAGTCTGCCGATTTCATATACATACTGCCGTCTTTGATTGCAATTATGTTTGTATGTCCGTTCTCTGCAACTGTGATTTCTCTGTCCTCATCAAGGGCGTATATGCCGTAAAGTTTGCCGTCTGAATATATCTCCGCACGGGAGCCTGCTTCCTGTCCGAAAGACAGCATATATGACATGGCAAGCCCTGCAATTATAAGAACCGCTGCCAGAATTATGTCTGCTTTTTTAATCATTTTTCTTAAACTCCACGCTGCTTATAATAATGGAAAGCAGTATCAGAATGCTTCCCGCAATCTGCACTCCCTGCATTATCTCATGCAGGAATATGCAGCCGAATACCGTCGCCGAAACTGACTCCAGCGGGAATATAACGCCGGCCTGTGAAGCCGAAGCGTATTTGACTCCAAAGGTAAACAGAAGCTGTGTAAAGAATGTACCAAATACTACAAGGTATATAAATTCCATAACTATCGGCGCCGAAACCATATCAAATGATGGTACCGGTTCTCCCAGCGCCAACGCCATTACAAGAGCAACTGCAAAAGAAAATATAAACTGCATGCCTGTTATCAGGGATACGCTGGTTTTTCTTGTGAAATAGTCTGCCGTAACTATCGCTCCCGCATAGCAGAAAGCGCTCATAAGAGAAAGCATCTCGCCCTTGCCCATGGAAAGCGCCCCTGAGGTAATGCCCGTTATGGACATTATTGTAACGCCAGCCATTGCTATGGCTGCGCTTACAAACACTTTGCCTGCAGGTCTTGATTTTTCGATTATCCATACCATAAACGGGACTATTACAACATAGGCTGCCGAAATGAAGGCGTTTACTCCTGTGTTAATCAGCTCCAGTCCCATAGTCTGAAGCGCGCCTCCAAGTCCGAACAAAGTCCCGCAGATTGCGCCTCTTTTCCAGTCGCCTGCCGTAGCCGCTCTGAAATCCTTTCGCCAGATTACAAGCGCCATAATAGCAGTAAGCGCATCCCTTATAATGTTTGTCCAGTTGGGCGCGATTGTGTCAAGCACGTCTTTAGCTACAACATATTCGCCTCCCCAAAGTAGCGCAGCAATAACCAGTGATATAACGCCTACCGGCGCTCCGTATTTTTTTACAAGTTTATCAAGCAAGCAAAGTCCTCCCTATAGATGTTCTGTCTAAATTATATCATCTTTGAGCGCCTGCGAAAAGGAAAAACATTGCTCCGGCAATTATAAAAAGACCCCTGCTTATAAAATATCATATACAAGGATCTAAAATACCCCGTATAACAGCAATTATATCATACGGGGTTTATATTCAGTTTAAAGCTTTTGGGTATGCAGATTATCTGCAAAAGTTATAGCAACTCAACTTTCTCTTTAGGCAGCCCTGTATATTTAACGATCTTCTCTACAGGCTCATTATCCACTTTCATCGCCTTCGCCATCTCAAGCTCACGCTCTGCTCTGCCGGAAGCCTCGCCTTCGCTTCTACCTATTTCCTCGCCCTGTTCTCTGGCCTCCTGTATATCGTGCATTCTCTCTTCATATGCGTTCATATACTTCACTCCAATCTCATCACTTGCCTTAATGGATGATACTATCTCATTAAGTCTGATTATCCTCTCATATCCTGATGACAATGCCTTATCATCTGTTGTTTCCTCAAAGTATTCAAGCATAGCTATAAGCTCATTGCTCACTCCCGCAGTATCTTTGCCTTTGGTGTTCAGATAGAGAATTACTTCTCCGTCATATACCTCTTTGTCAGGATATCCCTCATACATTCTGCGAACTGTATAGCGGTATTTTCCTTCTCCGCCCATATCAAAGCCTGCTATTACTATCATACACAGGTCACTTAACCTGTTATAGTCTATAGTTCCCTCAGGCAGCAGCTTGCTTGTCATTAACGCGCCGTAATAACGCATTCTTTTATGTAAATTATTTTGGTTTTCCTTCTGCACTTCGGCATTGTAAACTCTATCGTCATCACCTATGGCGCATACATCAAGCCTTGCTATTTTTCCCAGAAGCTCCTTTCGCTTCTCATTCTCTGCAACAGGTTCCCCTTTAAAGTTGATTTCTCTTTCAAGAATGATTTCAAGAATTATCTTATATGCTTCTGCGCTCTCAATCAGTTCACTGAACAGAAAGCGGTCCATCAGGTTTAAATCCTGCAGTTTTTTAGGTGGGTTTGTATGCTTCATCTGCTGTTGCCTCCTTAATTATATATCAAATGAACTGCATATTACAAGTTCTGAGTTGTCATCCTGAAATAATTATACGAGGCTTATTTGCATTAGTCAACATATTTTCTATAAAATGTATTTTTATATATTTTTTAGGTTTTTGTATACATCCATAAAAAAACAGAGTATGTAAAACTGGAATGAATTCTGTACATACTCTGTTGTTTTTGCTAAAACCACCTGTAAAGTCAGACCACCACTAACGTCCAACCACAAAAGCGTTATAGCGCCAGGAAACCCTTTATCTATTATTTTACTTCAAAAAGCTCCTCAAAGTTTCTGTTAAGCCAGTAGTCCTCACCTTTTTCACTGTCCTCAGGCTTAGGTTTTGCCAGCAGCACCACACTTTTCCCGGAGGTTCTGTTCTCCACTTTAAACTCCATCTCGCCTCTGTCGTCGATTTTAAGCCTGCCGTTTTCTCTGCTGCAGTCCAGTATAACCGGAAATGCATCTACAGGGCATTTGGATGTAGCTGAAACTATGTGAACATCATCTCCGTTCTTAATATCAAGCAGCTCTCCGGCATACAGGGCCGCCATATATCCAAGAGCTATACCGCCGCACACATGACCGTGATATTCTATGCATTTGTTCCATAATTCTGTATTCATATTCACCTCACCAAAAACAGGATCTACAGCAAATGTAAACCCTGTCATCAGATAAATCAATTACTATTTAACAACTACTTTCTTGTATCCGCTGTATTTACCGTAAATGTTCTTGCCATCCACTTTCTTGCCTGCAGCAACTTTTACATAGTAAGTGCCTTTTTTAAGCTTTAATGTGTATGAAGTCTTAGTTGTATATTTTACTGTTGATTTCTTGAAGTTCTTAGTCTTTGAGTAAGTAACCTTGTACTTTTCTGCGCCTGCGGTTTTCTTGTATTTAACTGTAGCCTTAGCCTTTGAACCCTTAACCGTCAGGTTCTTAACCTTTAAAGCCTTGGCTGCCGCTGTATCCATAGCAGTCTTATCTACTGTTACAGCTATCCCTGATATTCCCTGCGCAAGTCTCTTGCCTGCATTATCATCTGCTGCTAATGAGCCTGCAATTACGTTGTATGATGTGTCTGCTGATGTTGTTGCCGCCATATAGTCTGCAATAGTCTGCTCTGCTGCAACTGTTCCTTTTGCCGCTGTTACTGAAACTGCAAGAGGCTGCTCTGTTGGCGCACCTGTAAATGCTGCATCTGAGCCCTTAGTTTCTCCGTAAAGATAAGCAGGACCGGCAAGGTATGCTTTGTACTCACTCTTAGTATATGCGGAAACAGCTCCATCTTTTACTTCTGCTGCATACAGCGCTGTAACAAAATCCTTGTTAATGCCTGCATCTGCAAGAAGCGTTTCTACTGTTACATACTGGTTTGAAGTAATACCATTCCAAACATCTTCTTTGTAATAGAACCCGCCGATTGAACCTGTTTCTGCAAGTGCTGCAAACTGCTCTGCCGTGTACTCTTTTTCTGCAGTAAGAGTTCCGTCTTCACCCTGAAGATATACTGTAAATGCCGTAGTTGCTGCTGCATCGTCTGCACTTGCAGTTACTGTCATTCCGGCAAATACTGTCATAACCATTGCAACTGAAATGATTAATGATAATATTTTCTTTTTCATGCTCTTCCTCCAAAAATAAATTTATAGCTGTCTATATTTTATCCGTTTATTGTTTTTATTTCCGTTGCCCTGCCAACACTTTTCGATTTAAAACAAAATAGTTTCGCCTAAAAAGCCATATTATATACAAAAGACCCTGCCAGGATAATTCCAAGCAGGGTTCCATATATCATAATTCTCTTTAAGTGTTTTCTCTTTCTGCCAGCCTGCCGCTGCATATCAGTACGGCAAGTATTATGCAGTATGTAAGCGCTCCGGTATTTCCGGCTATAATATCGGTTACCGTATCGACAATTCCTCTCTGCATTTCACCTCCTGTAAGCCTGTCTGTGGTAAACTCGAAAATCTCCCATATACCGGCCCCCGCAGATGAAAAGAAAAATGCAAAGCCGCACTGGAGCAGCATATACAGCTTAGTATTTCTGACCTCCGAAACTGCTCTGTCAAACAGTCTGGACAGAAGCACCGTTGCAAGCCATGCCAGCAGTATGCCGCTGAAACAATGCACTATCTTATCATACGGACCCACGCTTCTGTAAAGATTAAGCACTGAGCCCACAGGTGATGCGCAGTAAACAAAAATCAGCCCGCAGTAAAACAGATTGTCTTTGACTTTAAGCAGCAGTGAAAATACAACCAGAACCGCAATGGCACAAAACGACCCTATAATATTTCCAACCGGCGGGTTTATTCCCGATTTTACTGCAATTACTGCTGTTATCCCTGTTGCGACTGCAAGTATCAAAACTGCTGTAATTCTTCTTTTACTCATAATCTATCCCACCTTTTAAATTTATTACACTATAAACAGCATAATCATCCCTGCTAAAACAGAAACTATAGTAAGAAGCGCCGATACTGTTTTCAGGTCTTCCTTAGCGATAAATCTCACAATACCGCCTGCAAGTCCCGCAAGTCCGCAGGCGCCTGCAGCAACACGCCACATAATCCAGTTGATCGGCAGTGCTGTAATATTCATTACGCTTATGAGAATTCCCCATGCCGCCATTATATACAGAATTGCTCTGTTTGCTTTTTCGTTTTTAACAATCAGAAGCAGTACCAGCCCGATAATACTTATAACGCTCATAATGACGAACATCAAAGCAAGATATCCTAATGCCATCTAATCCCCTCCTTATAACTCTTCCTCTGCAACTTTCATCATAATTGCACATTCTATGCGCTTGCAGAACAGTTCGCAGCCTGCCTCATATATGCCTCTGATGCTGCCTGTCGCATGATATGCGTTTGCCGCGCAGCCACCTGAACAGTAAAGCTTCGCCCAGCAGTCGCCACATTCAGGTCTTGCATATACATTGCAGGAGCGGAAATCCTCTCTGATATTGTTATTGGTAACTCCCTGCCAGATATCTCCCAGCCTGAACTCCTCATCTCCTACAAACTGGTGGCACGGATACAGGTCGCCCCAAGGTGTAACTGCCATATATTCCGTACCGGAGCCGCAGCCTGAAATACGCTTGTAGATGCAAGGTCCGCCAGTAAGGTCCAGCATATAGTGGTAGAAAGTTATCGGGTTTCCTTCTCTGCTGCGCCTCAGCATATCCTTTGCAAGTATCTCATACTGTTCCTTGACGATTTCCATATCCGCTTCGGTAAGCGCCGCAGGATCGGAAGGCGCACAGACTACAGGCTCCATACTGAGCTCTGTAAATCCCAGGTCTGCCATATGGAACACATCTTCCGTAAAATCAGGATTTGCGTGAGTAAATGTGCCTCTCATATAGTAGTTTTTGCCGCCCCTTGCTTCCACCATTTTTTTAAATTTAGGAACAATTATATCGTAGCTGCCATTGCCTGCATAGTCCACACGCTTCAAATCGTTGATTTCTTTCCTGCCGTCAAGGGACAGAACAACATTGCTCATCTCTCTGTTTGCAAAATCTATAACGTCATCGTCAATTAAAACACCATTGGTTGTAAGGGTAAATCTGAAATTCTTACCGTGCTGTTTTTCAACGCTTCTGGCATATTCAACAAGCTGTTTGACAACCTCCCAGTTCATAAGAGGCTCCCCGCCAAAGAAGTCAACCTCAAGATTTGTCCTTGTTCCGGAGTTTTCAATAAGGAAATCCAGCGCTCTTTTGCCCACTTCAAAGCTCATTAGGGCGCGTTCTCCGTGGAATTTGCCCTGACTTGCAAAGCAGTATTCGCAGTTCAGATTGCAGGTATGCGCAACGTGCAGACACAGCGCCTTGATTACATTACCTGAATGTTCCTTAAATGTACCCGCCATATCCGCAAAGGTATCAGGACTGAAAAGCTTGCCCTCTTTAATCAGACCCTTTATATCCTCAATACACTCACGCACATCGGCTTCGGTTACATCTCCTCTGTCTTTATATTTATCACATACAACCTGTGTAATCGTATCTTCATCATTATCCTGAAACATTGCTATAACGTCATAAACAGGCTCGTCTACTACATGAATAGTTCCCGAGCAGGAGTCTAAAACAATATTATAGCCGTTCATTTTATACTGGTGAACCATATACAGGCTCCTTTCTATCTATATATAATCAATCCTGTTTGCTACGCAAATGGGGTTAGGTCTTTTCGCCGTAGCTTTCAGCCAATCGCGCTATGCACTCTTGGGAAAGCCTGACGTTTGACCTACCAACAGTTTACTTCGTTCACTGGGTTAGGTCATAAAAAAGCTGCCTTCTGTAAAGACGGCAGCCTTGGATTTTGCGAAGTCCTATTTATCTTCTTTTTCGCATTTCTGGTTAGCAACACCACAGCTTGTCTTGCATGCTGACTGACATGAAGTCTGGCATTCACCGCAGCCACCGTTCTTAGCGCTTTCGCATAAGTTACGAGTTTCTATTGTTCTTATCTTTTTCATATTCTGCATCTCCATTCTGTTTGGTTTATCATCGTATTATACAGGCTTTTTCTGTTCTGTATTGCCTGTATTTATTTAGTATATCAAATCGAAAATTTAAAGTCAATGCTATCTGCTTAATTGCTCTTCAATTCTGCTTCTGACAACAGCTTTTATCTCCTCAAGGGAGCCTCTGCCTGTAAAGCCTGCCGCCTTGGTATGCCCGCCGCCGTCAAATTCAACGGCTATTTCTGCAACATCGGCATAAGTCTTGGCTCTCATACTGACCTTGATTTCCTCCGTTCCGTACTCTTTGAGAAACACTGAAATCTCAACGCCTCTGATACTTCTCAGCGTCGATACTATTCCCTCTGTTTCGTCCATACCTGTACCTGTTTCCTCAAGCATCTGCTGTGTTACATAAGCCATAGCTGCCTTGCCGTCTGCAAATATATCGAGAGTATTCATTATCATATTGTCGAGTCTTATCCTGCCAACCGATACATTCTCATATATCTGTATGCAGACTTCGCTGTGGTTCATTCCGCTGTCATACAGCGCAGCGGCTATTTCGTGAGTTTTTTTGGTGCAGTTTGAATACTGGAAGTTCCCTGTATCCGTAGTAAGCGCCGCATACAGAGCCTCTCCTGTATGCGCATCTATTTCATCTCCCATGGCTGTGATAATATCGTATATTATCTCTCCCGTTGCGGCTGCATCAGGGTCAACATACGCATAATCCGTATCAGAGCTGTTTGTTCTGTGATGATCTATGCACATTGTTTCTCTACCGGAAAGGAATTTGCCGTACCTTTTGGGTATTCTGCTCTCATCTCCGCAGTCAATATATACGCACAGGTCAGGGTCATCTATTATGTCCTGATTGTCAGTGCAGTAATCTCTGTCGAGAAATTTAAGGTTGCCCGCTATCTCATCTTCAATGAGAACATAGCAGGTTTTACCCTGTTTTCTCAGCGCGCCTGCAAGGGCTGCAGAAGAGCCTAAAGCATCTCCGTCCATATGAACATGAGGAAACAGCAGCACACTCTGCGCCTGTTTAAGCTTCTGTACAATCTCTTTTATTGTGTTCATTATTCTTCCTCGTCATGCTTTATATCAAGGCTGCTGATTATATCGTCTATGTGTCTGCCGTATTCCATCGACTTGTCAATTTTGAAGATAAGCTCCGGTATATGTCTGAGCTTTATCTGATGACCGATTTCGCGCTTAATAAGGCCTTTGACGCTGCGGAAGCCCGCAAGAACCTGCTCCTTTTCCTCATCGGTAGGATTGCCGTTTTCGCCGCTTCCCAGTATGCTGACATAACAGGTTGCATAGCTGCCGTCGCTTGTTACGTCAACAGCAGATATGCTTATCATTCCCGACAGCCTCGGGTCTTTAATGCCCGACAAAAGCATCTGGCTTATTATTCTCCTTATTTCCTCGCCTAACCGGCCCTGTCTGTATCCTTTACCCATTTATCTTTCGATTTCCTCCATAACGAAGCATTCAATAACGTCACCGATTTTGATGTCATTATAGTCTTCAATTCCTATGCCGCATTCGAAGCCGTGCTGTACTTCTTTTGCGTCGTCCTTAAATCTTTTAAGTGATGAGATTTTACCCTCGTGTATAACTATACCGTCACGAACAAGGCGAACCTCTGCATTACGAACAGCCTTACCCTCTGTTACATATGCGCCTGCGATAATGCCTACGCCCGGAACCTTGAAGGTTTCTCTTACCTCTATCTTACCCAGAACAACTTCCTTGAATTCAGGATCAAGCATACCTTTCATAGCGTCTTCAACATCATTGATGATATCATAGATTACTCTGTAGGTTCTTATCTGGATATTATCTCTGTCTGCCATACTCTGAACTGCCGATGACGGTCTTACGTTGAAGCCTATAATGATAGCTCCCGATGTTCCCGCCAGCATAACGTCTGACTCGTTTACAGTTCCCACACCTGTATGGATTATCTTTACTCTTACATTTTCATTCTTGAGCTTTTCAAGCGATGCAACTATAGCGCCGACTGAGCCCTGTACGTCTGCCTTTACAATAAGGTTCAGGTCTTTTACCTCGCCCTCCTGTATCTGGCTGAACAGCTGCTCCAGTGTGCTTGCTGAATTTCTTGCAAGAACCTCTTCTCTTAATTTAAGCTTTCTGTTCTCTGCGATTTCCCTTGCAATTCTGTCCTCTTTAACTGCATTGAATTCATCACCGGCCTGCGGAACCTCTGTAAGTCCGAGGATTTCCACTGCTGTTGCAGGGCCTGCCTTGGCAATCTTCTTGCCCATATAGTTTGTCATCAGTCTTATTCTGCCGCAGCTTGTTCCGGCTACAACGCTCTGACCTGATTTGAGTGTACCGTTTAATACAAGAAGTGTTGCAACAGGACCCTTTGCCTTGTCAAGTCTTGCTTCAACTACCGTACCCTGTGCAAGTCTTGCAGGGTTTGCCTTAAGCTCAAGCATTTCTGCCTGAAGCAGTATCATCTCAAGCAGGTTTGTAATTCCCTCGCCTGTCTTTGCGGAAACAGGAACAGATATTACATCTCCGCCCCAGTCTTCAACCAGTATGCCGTGCTCTGTCAGCTCCTGCTTTACTCTGTCAGGATTTGCCGCAGGTTTATCCATCTTGTTTATAGCTACTATAATCGGAACGCCTGCTGCTTTGGCATGGCTTATTGACTCTATTGTCTGAGGCATTACACCGTCATCTGCCGCTACTACCAGTACGGCTATATCTGTAACGTGCGCGCCTCTTGCTCTCATTGCTGTGAAAGCCTCGTGACCCGGAGTATCAAGGAACACTATCTTCTGTCCGTTGATTTCAACCTCTGATGCACCTATGTGCTGCGTAATTCCGCCTGACTCTGATGCTGTAACATTAGTTGATCTGATTGCATCAAGCAGTGATGTCTTACCGTGGTCAACGTGACCCATTACAGTAATAATAGGAGGTCTTGGCTTTAAGTCCTCTTCTTTGTCCTCGAAGTCTTCAATGCCCTCTTCAACAAGGTCTTCCTCTACATTTGTAACTGTTACGTCAATTCCAAGCTCTGCTGCCAGTATCTCAACTGTCATTTCGTCAAGATTCTGGTTTATGTTAGCCATAATTCCCAGCTTCATAAGAGCCATAATTACTTTTGCTGTTGATATTTCAAGCTGCTCACAGAAGCCTGCAACTGTAATAGGTACAGTTATGGCTGTTGAGCCTTCAGGTATTACTATTGTTTCTTCCACCGGTTCTTCCTTCTTTGGTCTGTTGTGTTTTTTTCTTTCTTTCTTTTCTAACGATCTTTCTGTAAGGTCTTTGCCGAAGCCGCCTTTCTTCTGTTTGCCGTTTTCCAGCTTGGAGAATTTGTCGTGCTGTTCTTTATTTTTACGGTTTTTATCATCCTTTTTCTTCTGATTAGGTTTCTGCACTCCCATATCAGGAGCAGGAGCCGCATCTCTTCTCGGAGCAGGCTTTCTGTCTTTATCAGGCTTCTTCCGGTCATCGTTTTTCTTAAATCTGTCGTCTTTTCTTGCAGGACGGTCATCTCTTTTCTGATTTCCTCTGTCCTCTCTTCTCTTTGCAGGTCTGTCATCTCTGCCGGAAGGCTTTGTTTCTTTTTTAACTTCTTCTTTTTTAGGTTCTTCCTTTTTGATTTCAGCTGCCTTAGCAGACTCCTGTGCCTTAACAGGCTCTGCCGCAGGCGCTGCCTGAACCTTTGCTTCTTCTGTCTTAGGTTCTTCTTTAACAATTACCTCTGCCTCTATTTTGATTGCAGGCGCTTCCGAAGCTTTCTTTTCTCTTTCGTCAAGCTCCTTGTTTACCACAGGAGTACCCATTATAGGTTTTTTCCTCTGAGGCACCGCGTTCTTCGGAAGAGGTCTTCCTACAGGCGGTCTTGCCGCAGGACGTTCCTCTGTATGAGCCGCAGGCTTTTTAGGAGCCGCTTTTTTGGTCGGCATAGGCGGCTTGATGTTTGCTGCCTTTACCGTAACTCTCGGCTCGTTGTCGTTTTCTTTTTCTTTCTTTTTGGGAACAGCTTTTACAACCTTTGTTTCAGAGTTTGCCACGTGCTTTCCTCCCAGAGTGTTTCTAAGCTCTGCTGCGACTTTTTCATCTATGGAGCTCATATGGGATTTGGCTTCTATTCCCATAGCATTTATCTTCTCCACAAGCTCTTTGCTTGCTATGTTGAGTTCTTTTGCTAATTCATAAATTTTTATTGTCATTAGAACACCTCCTGATTCAGTGACTGTTCTTTGTCAATCTCCTGACTTATTATATCGGCAAAGTTTCTGTCGGTGACACCGAACACGCCTTTGTTGTCTTTCCCTGTAATATGGGAAAGGCCTTCAACGCTGCCGTAAATTTTATATGAAGTACCGGTTTTCTCTGCTTCCTTAACGAGCTTTTCTATTGAATTCTCCGAAAGGTCAGAGGCCAGTATTAAGAGTTTCAGTTTTCGTTTCTGCATGGCCATAATGCAGGTGTTATAGCCGGTTACAAGATTCCTTGACCTTGCTGCAAAGCCCAGATAGCTTTCTATCTTTTTACGCATCTTCCTTAAGCTTTGATGTCAGCTCCTCCACAAGAGCTTCTTCCTGCTCAGCGGATATTTCCATCTGAAGCCCCCGTTTTATTGCTTTTTTCTTAATCGCCATCTTGAGACAGGCTTCATCGGGGCATATATATACGCCTCTGCCTTTTGCTCTGCCTGTGGTGTCAACACACACCTGACCTTCAAAGCCGGCAATCCTTATTAATTCTCCCTTAGGCTTTGATTCCATACAGCCTACACATTTCCTCATAGGAATCTTTTTTTCTTTCAACTGAACTCACTCCCGTTTAAAATTTATTCTTCGTCTTCATAGTCATCTTCTGCGTACTCTTCAATCTGGCCGTCGCCAAAGTACTGAGAATGACTCTTGATATCTATTTTCCAGCCGCAGAGTCTTGCTGCAAGTCTTACGTTCTGACCTTCCTTGCCTATTGCAAGTGAAAGCTGATAGTCAGGTACTATTGCAAGCGCGGATTTTTCGTCGTCGTCTATTATTACTTCCTCAACCTTTGCAGGGCTTAATACGTTTTTGATAAGCACCTTAGGGTCGTCGCTCCATGTGATTATATCTATCTTCTCTCCGAACAGCTCATCTACCACGGCCTGAACTCTGACGCCTCTGTTGCCTACGCAAGCGCCTACAGGATCCACGTTTTCGTCCTCTGTATAAACGGCCATCTTGGTTCTTGAGCCTGCTTCTCTTGCAATGCTCTTGATTTCAACTGTTCCGTCCTGTATTTCTGGAACTTCAAGCTCAAAGAGTCTTTTAACTATCGCAGGGTGGGATCTTGACAGGAATACCTGAGGTCCCTTTGCTGTTTTTTTGACGTCCATTATATATACTTTAATTCTGTCGTTGACATTGTATTTCTCGCCGGGAACCTGCTCTGTCACAGGCAGCAGGGCTTCTGTCTTACCCATATCAACAAATATTGTGCCGTTGGAAATTCTCTGAACAACACCTGTTACCATTTCGCCCTGTCTTTCGATATAGTTGTCAAATACCATGCCTCGCTCGGCCTCTCTTATTCTCTGCACTACAACCTGCTTGGCAGTCTGCGCCGCAATTCTTCCGAAGTCCTTAGGGGTAACCTGATATTCAACAACATCTCCGACCTCGTATCTTGGGTCTATCTCCTGAGCCTCTTCAAGAGATATCTGTGTAAGCTCGTCTTCGATTTCCTCTACAACGTCCATTCTCATAAATACATCAATATCGCCCTCTTCTCTGTCGATATTAACTCTGACATTCTGTGATGTACCGTAGTTTTTTTTGTATGCTGAGACCAGCGCTGATTCTATTGCTTCGATAAGTATATCCTTTGAAATACCCTTTTCTTTTTCAAGATCATAAATAGCATCAATAAATTCTTTGTTCATTTTCTTTCTTTTTGCCTCCTTAGAAAATTACCGCCAGATTGGTTTTGGCCACCTTGTCAAAAGGCAGCTCCACTGTTTTACCGTTTTCTTCTTCTATAGTAAGAATGTTTTCATTCAGTCCTTTTAATATGCCTTGATATGTCTTTTTGCCGTTTATGCCGCTGTAAAGCTTCACATCGACAAGCTGACCTGTATATCTTCTGTAATGGTCCTCTGTAATCAGGGCTCTGTCCATTCCCGGAGAGGAAACCTCCAGATAGTAGTTCTGCTCTATAGGGTCTGCCTCATCGAGCTTATCACTTAAAAATCTGCTTACCAGCTCACAGTCGTCTGTGCTGATATATCCCTCTGTCCCCTCGGGTTTATCTATATACACTCTGAGGAACCAGTCCTTGCCTTCTTTTTGGAACTCCACGTTGTACAGCTCCAGCTTGTGCTCTGCCAGAAAGTCTGCCGACATTTCGGCTACAAGAGCTCTGATATTAATCTTTGCCATTTTTCCTCCATATAAAACTTAAAGAGCAGACGTTATCTGCTCTTTAAACTAATCGGTCTAAAATTATTGCACCTTTATATTATCATAAGTATTCACAAAGTGCAAGAAAAAGAATAAAAAAGTACATAAATCAGGAATTTTCACCTGAACCGGGTTCTATTCCTCTGCTGTTCTCCTGTAGGTAATAAGGTCCTCTGCTATCTCGTTTGCGGCGATTGAAACAGGTTTCTCAACATCTGCCTCTGTGAGTTTCGGCAGTCCTCTTGTAATATCTCTTGCTCTCTTGGCCGCAAGAATTACAAGGGTATATCTTGAATCCGCCTTTTTCCTTATTTCGTTAACTGAAGGGTATAACATCATAATACAAGTTCCTCCTTATATTTATTCACTATGTATTCTGCACTGCCGGATACCTTTGCGTGTTCTGCCCTGATAATACAGGCCGCCGTATCTACAGCTCTGTTCAGATCATCGTTGACTATATAATAATCGTAGCCCTTGATACACTCAATCTCTTTAAGGGTTGTGCTGAGTCTGAGCTCTATGTTCTCAGAAGTCTCGGTACCGCGCTCTGTCAAACGTTTTCTCAGTTCTGTGAGCGACGGCGGAAGCACAAATATAAGAACCGCTTCGGGATATGCAGCCTTTGCCTGTGCCGCGCCCTGCATCTCTATCTCAAGAAGCACATCTCTGCCCTGTTCCAGTTTCTCTATTACTCTGGCTTTTGGAGTGCCGTAATAGTTCTTGTAAATTCTGGCATACTCCATCAGACCGCCTGCGGCTATCTGCTCCTCAAACTCCTCGTGAGTCACAAAGAAATAGCTCTCACCATGTACCTCCCCGTCTCTGGGATCTCTGGTAGTCATAGAAACCGAAAGGTCGATATCCAGTTCTTCAAGAAGTTCCTTGCATATAGTTCCCTTCCCTACTCCCGAGGGTCCGGAAATAACAAAAACCTTGCCCTTTTTCATTGCCAGCTCCTTAAACATCTTTTGTGCAGTAAAATATTATATCATGCGAATACCGTTAAGTCCAGTAAAAATATGGTTTTTACTGAATTTCGCAGCCCCACTGATAAATTAGGACATATTCTGTCTTCCATTCCATATATTAATTATACATTATACCTGTTTATTTGATTTTTAGTCCATCAGGTTCTTGATAAATACATATATTGCGTGGTATACTGAGAATTATATTTCAGGAAGAGGAAAAGGTTGAAAATGAATAAAAAAATATCAATTGTTTTAACTGTTTTAATTATTCTTTCATCTGCAAATTTCGCATTTGCAGAAACAGCAGATGTAACTGCAGTTCCCGGCTGGAACGCCGAACATACCGTATATCTTGATGAGAATCTTAATCCTGTCAAAGGAATTGCACTCATTGACGGTATATATTACAGCTTTTCAGATGACGGGATACTTCAAAAGGAGGTTTTCGGTACAAACAGCGCCGACAATAAGCTTTACTATTTTAACGCCTCCGGCAAAGGCTCCCTTTATACGGGTATATACAACGGTTCCTATTATGTCGAAGGGACTGCAAAAGATATTTCCGTATCATCGGCTCTCACGAAACTTGATGACGGTAAATATTACTATATTACAGCTTCAGGCACTATCTTCAAGCCTTCAGGTTCAGGTATATACAAAGCAGACAACGGCAGACGTTACTATTTTTACAGCAACGGCTCTGTAGAACATGTTACAAAAACAGGGATCCGAAAAATAGGCAAAAAAGCATACTATTTTAACAGCAATTCTTCTGTTAAATCCACAGGCAAAACACATTTTGCAAAGATTTCGGGCAAAACCTACCGCATCAGCAGCAAGGGTTATCTGCTTACAGGCTGGCAGAAGATCGGTAAAAACAAGTACTATATGAGCAAAAAATCTTATGCCCGCATTGAGAATAAAACAACTACTGTATCGGGACATAAATACTGGTTTGGCAAAACAGGCAAAGTTATAACTTCAAAATGGAAATACAAAAACGGCTCCAGAAGATATTATTTCGATAAAAAAGGCAGAATGCTGACGAACACCTCAAAAAAAATAGGTAAATATGTTTACTTTTTTAACAAAAACGGAGTGCTTCAAAGAAACCTTATCAGCTATAAAGGCTATAACTGGGTACTGTCACACCCTCTGAAAATAGGTGTAAACCGTACTAAAAACACTATAACGATTTATGCTGCAGGCAGTGACGGCGTATATGACATACCTGTCAAAGCTATGATCTGCACCGTAGGCTCTGCGTCAAGACCTACCGACAAGGGAACCTACAGAACAGGCTATATCTACAGATGGAAAGATCTCGGCGGCCGTACTGAATATCAGGACAACGGCGATGTTGTATACGGTCAGTATGTAACCCATTTCCATGGTGCAATGTACTTCCACTCCGTATGCTATACAGTAAGAGGAAACAACCATACACTGCTTACAGGAGCATATAACTGGCTGGGTAACAGCGGCTCCCACGGCTGCGTAAGACTAAAGTGCTCAGACGCAAAGATTATCTATAATCTGGCGGCAAGACAGCGCTGCAAGGTTGTGGTTTACGATTCAAACTACGCCGGACCGTTTGGCAAACCTGCCCTTAAAAAAATCCCATCATGGCAGAATTATGATCCTACAGATACAAACGCATAGACCAAAACAGACCGGAACTCCGGTCTGTTCTATTGTCCAGATATTTACTTGCTCCAAGTCCTTGCCCCATAGCTGCACTGCTTGAGTTCAGTCTGTGCTATCAGATTCTTTCCGTCATATACAAGCACCTTAGCCTTGTAGTAGTACTTGGTACCCTTCTTGCCTTTGGTGTTGATATATGAGTTTGAAGTCTTTGTCTTAACGGCCTTGTACTTTGAAGCTTTCTTAGTCGACTTATAGAATTTATACTTAACAGTATATCCCATAGCCTTTGCTTCCTTAATCAGGCTGTTTGAATTCCTAGCCTCTCCAATCTTAACCTTAATACTCTTTTTAGCTGTCTTTGAAGTGGTTGCTTTGAGTTTAGCTTCCTTGGTTAAGGAGTTTATCTTATCAGCATTCTGCTTAGCTATGATTTTCTCTGCATCAGCTTTTTCTACTACTGCAAAGTTTGAGAAGTGTGATGTTGTGAATTTAATATACTTCTCTGCTCCCACAGTCTCTATAGTATGATTTAATATCTCACAGATACCTTTATCATTGATATAGATAATAACTATATCCTTGCCCTTTAACTTCTCAGGTATTGGCAGTATAACATGCGCCTTGCCGCCCCTGAAGTCGTGGAGAATTTTATCTCCGATAACTGCTTTCAGGTCGAACAGTTTACCGTTTTTGCCTATAACATCTGATGCAGGTTTCTGTTCTTCCTTAAGCTGTGTATTTTCATTCACAATAATCTTAACAGTCTCACCCTCTGCTTCCGCCGCTATGGTTTCGAGGGTCCTGTTATCTAAAGTAACCTGACCGCTGTCGGTTTTAATTACTAAATCAGCATTTGTATCCTTTGCAATAGACTCTAATGCCTTTTTAGGAATTTCAACCTCAGTCTGTTCTGCCTTGTTTCCGTCATTTGATTTAACAGTGATTTCCACTGTGTCCGACTTGTTTGAAACAGCCTGATCAACCAGTTTTTCTGCTACCTTTTCTGATACAGTTGCCGTTACCTTTGAGATTTCCTCTCCCTGTTCATTTTTAACTGTTTCGGTCCTGGTATCCTTAACTGTGGTTGATGTAGTGCCATCCGGTGTTGTTTTTACGTCATCATCTGCAGGAGGTACATATGGTACATATTCCCTGCTGTAGAAGTATGTTTTGTCTTTGATAAGGTCTGTTATCTCGGCTGAGGAAAAGAATGTTGAGCCCTCTAAGGCTTTATTTTCGGTTTCGCTGCTTCCTGCCCATGCATTAATGCCTGCGCCTGCAGGTGAAATCGTGATTGTTCCTGAAGTTTTAGTTTCACCCATTCCAGCACCTAAATATGCGCCTGCCCCTATTGCGCAGCTTTTACCGATTGCAGTCAGCTCTCCGCCTTTAATTACAACTGTACCGCCATTGCCGCCGGTATAGTTATATCTTTCAAAGTATCCGCCACCGATGCCTGCAGCTGCTGTACTGCCAATTGCATTTACTTTGCCTCCGGTTATTGTAAAGGAGCCCCCATTGCCGCCGATGCCGCCACCTATTCCTGCGGCTCCGTTTTTACCTGTCGCAGTCAGTGTTCCTCCGGTTACTGTAACATCGCAGCCGTCGCAGCCTCTATTTCCGCCAATACCTGCGCCGCCGCTGATGCCGGTTGCATTAATTATGCCGCCTTTAATTACAACTTTGTTAACACTGCGTTTCGACCCTGCACTTTCCGTATTATTTATACCGCCTATTCCAGCTCCATCATCGCTACAGGCATCGAGTTGTCCGCCTGATGATGATGTAATTACAAGATTCGCATTATTTTTAAGCTCTACACCTGCACAGCCTGCACCTGAGTTTAAGCTGTTTTTCCCTTTCAGTTCCAGTGTGACTTTTTTGGGACCGTTTATCTCTACTGCCGCAATATCTGTTCCGCTGCTGCAGTTTATGTTTACATTATCAAAAATCAGTTCAACTGCTTCTGATGCATTTACTTCAATACGGTCTGACGTAACAGGGATATTGCTTACCATACCGACTGTGTATGTACCCCCGCTTTTTATATTGAGCACATCATCCACAAATATATAATCTCTACCTTCCTGTCCGCCTATTACTGTAAATTGACCCTGACGACAGTTAAAATACGGTTTATCCTTAACCAGCGAAATAATTTCTGTTTCTGCCTTAAACGGTGAGCCTTCAACCGCTGATGCTGCTGCTACGCCTGCACCTGCGTTTACTACAAGCCCTCTTTCTGGTGGAACAAGTTTGAGAGTTCCCAAGTCTTTACCCCGCGGTCCTACACCAATTCCGGCTGCTCTCTTTGTATTATCAGAGTACCATCCGCCAGTTGCCGTTACGCTTACTCTTCCGCCTGTAATAGTAACATCCGCGCCTTTAAGGCTGCCGCCTATTCCAACACAGCCTTTGCCACCCTCTGCAACAACTGTGCCGCCATTTATGTTCACAGTCCCGCCGTTGCCTTTACCATGCTCGGGATGTGGTTCTTGAACCTCGAACGCATTACCGCTGCCTATTCCGGCTCCGCCAAGGTATTCATCACTACCGCCTCTGGCTGCGACAAAACCGCCATTTATATTTACAGTGCCGCCGTCGCCAAAAAATGCGCCGCCTATTCCGGCTCCGCCGCCGTTACCCATAGCTGTAACCTCACCGTTATTAATAGTAACAATACCACCATTACGATTTTCAGAACTGCCGCCGTCACGGGTTGCAGAACTGCCACCAATTCCAGCTCCGCCTAGATCTCCGCCTGTAGCATAAACAACACCGCCGTCTATTACAACCTCTCTGGCATCAATTCCGGCTCCGCCGATGTTTCCGCCGGTCGCATATATTGTACCCTCTTTAATCGTTACTTTGCCGCCTTTGCTGCCTACAGGACCTCCTATTCCGGCTCCACTGCCACCGCCTGCTACTGTTAATATGCCGTAGCTTCCGCCAAAAGATGTAATTGTTAACTCTGCGTTCTCTGCCAGCTCAATACCTGCACTGGCGCGGCCTGATTTCAGAGTGCCACCAGAGCCAATCTCAAGATTTACTTTTGCATTCTTACCTATTTTAAGCGCAACATATTTTCCATCTTCTTTCTCTTCTTCTCCGCCTTTGCTGCTGAGGTCAATGCTTACCCTGTGTAGGGACAGGGAAACTCTCAGCCCATCTCCTATTTCAATGCTGTCTGTAGTGGTTTTCACATTTTCAGCCATAGATATGCTGTAACTGCCGCCGGAAGTGATCTTTACTTTCCCATTACCATATGGGAAATTTTCACTCTCTTCACCTTTCTTTACTGTCACTTCTAAATCCTGTGTACCTGCAAATGCCGCAGCCGGCATCATTGTAAGCACCAGACACATGCAAAGCAGTATCGCAGCTATGCGCCTTGTCTGTTTCAGCGTCTTTTTCATCTTCCTTTCCTCCTGCCTTTTTCTCTCCTATCCTTATACTGTGATTAAGATTCTTTCCTGTTTGATACAGTTTAACACAGGGAAAGGTATATATGCTATTAAAATTTTTTTAAATATTTAGCTTTACCTTATCAAAAGTATTTAATAAAACCGATGTTATAGACTTTTTTATTAATAATTTGACTATATCAGCATTTTAATATATCATAAAATAACATTGAAAGGTTTAATAGTACTAAAATGATTGCATTAGAAAAAGATATTAATTTTGAAAAGAAGACTACCATAAAAGCTGCTGTCAAACAGATTTACCATCAGGAAGTGCACTATCACAGCAACGCAATAGAAATGATTTTTTGTCTGCAGGGCAGTATTTCTATGCGCTCTTCTCACAGACATGTAACATTATATGAAGGAGATGTCTTTTCAATAGATCCGGGTGATATTCACTGTATATACTCAGACACTGACAATCTCGTTCTTTTTATTCATATAAATATATATAATTCGCTATATTCTAAGGAAACCATTTACAACTGTTTCTTCGCGTGCGAAACGCAACCTATGTCCCCTTTTCAAATACAGCCAATGTATCAGGTGAAGGATATTATGCTGTCTGCCGCGCTGTGTCTTTTCACAAACAGCACTTTTCAGAATTTCTCACTCAAAACCGCTTCAGATAAGCTGATTGATCTGCTTATAAAGCATTTTGACTGGCTCAGTTTCATTTGGGATCCCATGGGCGAAAACACCCTTTTTAAGCAGCGTATAGACAGAACACTGGATTACTGTCTGCAGCATTATCCGGAAAAAATAACCCTGTCCCAGCTAGCAGAACAGGAGCATATAAACAGCAATTATTTTTCGGCTTTTTTTAAGAAAACCAGTTTTTACAATTTCAGTTCCCTGCTAAGTTTCATACGCTGTGATGCTGCAGAACATCTTTTACTAACAACAAATAAGAATGTAATTGAAATAGCAAGCCTGTGCGGCTTTTCAGATCCCAAATACTTTTACAAACATTTTAACGACTGGTGGCATATGAGCCCTGCCAAACTCAGAAAATGGTATCTGGAATACAACAGGGCTCCCGCAAAAGAAACCGAGCTTTCAGATGATGAAAGCTTTAAAGTAATAAAGGATTACTTGTGCGGGTATACTATACAGCGAACATTTTTATATTAAATATCCCACACAAAAAGCACTCTGTTTTTAAAGTGCTTTTTGTGTATTTATGATATTGTATGTCAAATTTCAAACCTCTACTTAAATTTGTACATATCTTTATATATGGCTTGCAATTTCAAATGCATCCCATATTCCATACATTATGTTTGACACCTTCTTTGCATCTCCCAGAAGATACAACTCAGGGATTTCAAATTCAAGTTCCTTGTACAAATCTTTGTTTTCGCTGTAGCCGACAGCAAGTACAACTGAGTCGCATTCAAGTGTCTCTGTTTTGCCATTTACATTTATGGTTAGAATTTTTCCGTCATATCCCGTTGCCTTTGCAGAGGACTTAACAGCTACTCCTTTGAAAGGTATCAGGCGCTCAAGCATCTCGCTGTTTGCGTGACACAGTGGTCCGTTTACTGCAAGGATTTTGTCCAGAGCCTCTATTATTGTAACTTCCAGGCCCTTTTCCGCAAGCCATAATGCCGTTTCGCAGCCTACAAGGCCGCCGCCTATAACCGCAACTTTCTTTCCCGGATCCTTCTTATTCATAAGAACCTGTTCTGCCGTAAACACCTTATTGTCATCACCAAGGCTAAAGACCTTAGGCACAGAACCTGTTGCAATAATTACCGCATCTGCATCAGAACCGAGTATTTCATCTTTTTTTATTTCCCTGTTCAGGCAGACCGGCACACCCAGCTCTTTCAGTGTGTGTTCATACCAGTCTGCAAGAGCTATATCATCCTCTTTAAAATCAGGAGCGCCTCCCGGAAGCAGGTTGCCTCCAAGTCTTGAGCTCTTCTCATAAATCTCCGGCTTATGCCCTCTCAGAGCAAGTACTCTTGCAGCCTCACAGCCTGAAACTCCGCCTCCTATAATCATAATCGTCTTTGCTTTAGCAGCCGGTTTAAGCTCTGTTGCTCGTTCTCTGCAGGTCTGAGGGTTTACTGCGCAGTTAAGCATAGCGTACTCCTGAATTCTGCCCATACAGCCTTCATGACAGGATATACAAGGCCTTATATCCGCTATCTTTCCTGCCCTCAGTTTATTTACATAATCAGGATCTGCAAGCAGCGGCCTTCCAAGGCTTATCATATCCGCAGTTCCGTCAAGAACAGCTTCAAGAGCCATATCAGGATTATCCATTCTTCCTGCGCATATAACCGGTACATCTACCGTTTCTTTCATCAGCTTTGCAAAAGGTCTGTATAAACCTTTTGCCTGATACATAGGCGGATGTGACCACCACCAGGAGTCGTATGATCCGACATCTGTATCAAGTGCGTCATAGCCGTATTCCACAAGAAGCTTTGCAGCTTCGATGCCTTCTTCAATATCTCTGCCTTTTTCCACAAATTCTTCTCCCGGAAGCGCACCTTCTCTGAAATCCTTAATAAAGCTTTTGGGGCTGTATCTCAAGGTTACAGGGAAGTCCTCTCCACAGGTTTTTTTGATCTCCTCTACAATCTCTTTTGCAAATCTTAACCTGTTCTCAAGACTTCCGCCATATTCATCGGTTCTCTGATTAAACAGCGCAATTGCAAACTGGTCTATAAGGTAGCCTTCATGCACTGCGTGGATCTGCACACCGTCAAAACCTGCACGTTTTGCATTGTATGCGCCTTTGCCAAACTGCTCCACTATGTAGTGAATTTCGTCAACCGTCAGCGCTCTGCATGTTTTTTCAAGCCACCTGTGCTTTATAGGTGAAGGGGCAACAGGCGGAAATTCACCAAGATTTGTAGGTATTGTAACTCTGCCGAATCCCCCGGACATCTGCAGAAATACTTTAGCGTTATATGCGTGAATCCGCTCTGTCATTTCTCTTGCAGTTCTGATAAACTGTATAGGATTATTTGTAGGGCACGGACAATTAGGCATACTATGTTCCTCAACTTTATTATCTACAAAGGAAACACCTGTAATAATCAGGCCTGTACCACCTGCAGCGCGTCTTGTGTAATAATCTATGCCTCTCTGGTTAAAACCGCCCTCCGCATCTGCAAGACCCAAAGGGCCCATCGGAGCCATTGCAAATCTGTTTTTTATTGTACAGCCTGCAATCTTTACCGGTGTGAAAAGTTCTTTATATTTAAAATACATATTTCCCTCCTCTTTTTTACACATTGGTTTTCCCCACTGGCTCAATAATCTTATTTCCCTTATTTTCTTTCCCTCTATATTAAAATATCATTAAATCATTTTTGAATCTGTTACTTTTTGATAAATTCCCCTTCAAACATTACAAGCTCTGCTTTCACCATATGAATTTCATCAGCAGAAATTTCAAATATGTTTTTATTCAGAACAGCAAGATTTGCATATTTACCCTCTTCAATAGTACCGATTTTGTCACTCATTCTGAAAGGCACAGCACCGGCTCTGGTGTACCCGTCAATCATCTGCTCTACAGTCAGTCTTGCGTTTATCGGCGGTCTGACGCTTCCCGGATATTTATCAGGGTTAAGCGGATGTGACAGGTCTACTCTTGTTGCCGATATTTCCATACCAAAATACGGATCGGCTCTGTATTCCTCGTTTTCTCCTATTACATCACTGCTGTATGTCACCGTTGCGCCGGTTTTAATCATCCCGGTAAAATCATACATAGTGTTCCAGCGCTCCTGTCCCAAATATTCTATTGCAGCCTCACCGAAATAGCCGCCTGCCCAGTGAGGAGTCCAGTTGATTAAAATGCCCAGCTCTGCCGGTCTTTTCATATCCTCCGGATGAACAAGCTCACAATGAGCAAGTTCCATAAAAATATCCCATGCTTTTCCCTGTTCAAGAGTATGGTTCTTTGCAGCTTCATATGCATTGCAAGCCGTTCTGAAACCTCTGTCGCATACTACGTGAATATGCAGGTCCAGCTTTTCTTCATTAAGCCTTAAAAGCACTTCTGTCAGCTCTTCTTCACTCATATTCATCTCGCCGTAGTTTTTACCTGCTTTGTCATTATACAGCGGTTCCAGTGAAGCGCTGTTACCCATTTCATTAGTGTTGTCCAGAAACAGCTTGACAGTATGCAGCCTTACATGCTCATTTGTATACTTCTGCTGCCACTCTCTAACAGTCGCTATACATTCATCAAGCTTGCCGTATTCTTCAAGCAGACAGGTTCCTTCATAATACATATTGAGCTTTCCCTCAATATCCATATTATAAAATAGTTTGATTGCATCCTCACCCTCAGTAATTCCGTCAAGAATTGCAATCACGCCCTTGTCCTTCAGAAAATCAAGGAAAGGCTTGACTGTTTCTTCGGTTACCTCTGTCGGTGGGTGCCAGCCTATGGCATCATACATTTTTTCTTCAGCAGTATCTGTCGGCAGAGGCTCCTTTACCCAGCCTGTAGGTTCACTGTTTTCATTTCTGATATAAAACGGTGCTATACCTGTTTCAGGAGTGTCTCTATCAATTCCCATAAGCTCAAGTGCCTTTGAATTGTACCAGCAGGCATGATCTGTAAAGTCCTGAAGTCTTACGGGTCTGTCCGACACATACTTGTCCAGCAGTTCTTTATGCGGACCGTTTTCATCAAACAGCAGTGCAGAATAGCCCTCTCCGAAAAAATACGGAACTTCCTCTGCAGTATGCTTTTTGCAGTAATCTGCTACCCAGCAGAGCAAATCCTCTATATTATCAAATTCCGGTATTTGAACTCTCCACCGGCTCTTTGCGATTGTTTCAGGATGAGTATGACCGTCAATAAGGCCCGGAATTACAAGTCTGCCCTGAAGATCAATGATTTCTGTTTTGTCAGACTTATATCTGATGCAATCATCAAAGCTTCCCACGCATATAAAGGTTCTCTCCTTTATTGCCACCGCCTCTGCATACTCTCTGCCTGTATTACTTTTATATATGTGTCCGTTATATAAAATAATATCTGCTTTCATATTTTTGCTCCCTTCCTACCTGCGCATAGGGGAAGCCTAAAGCTTCCCCCATATGCAGAGTTTTTAAGTTATTATCTTATAACGCAGCCGCTGTTTACTGATTTATAGTACTTGTTAAGAGAGCTTTTCGCAATTCTTACCATAAATCCGCCAATAATACTAAGCACTGCACATATTCCAAGCATCGGCACAAATGCAACCTCAAGTCCAAGCTGTGGCCCTGCAACACCTACAACAAGATAGGAAAGTCCCATAACACCCATAATTGTTCCAAGGTCCTTTGCCAAATAGCTGTCTGTCATCATTATAGGGTTCAATGCTGTCATGCCATTGTATGTAAATCCCTGTACTATGCATATTACTGCAAAGAGCATAAAGCTGCCCGCACCTGCTGCCGCAAGTATCGCAAGTACAATTCCGTCAAAGATTCCGAGAAGGAAGGTGGTTTTGTACGGTCCTATCTTATCAGATATAAATCCTATAACTATACCGCCTATTCCCGCACCTATACTGAATGCCGAAACTACCCAGGCAGACTCTGTTTCATTTACTCCGTATATGTTTTCTGCAAGATAAGAAATATCCGTAATCAGCACATTTCCTATCATCTGTATCGCTATAGTTGATATGAACATAAGCCAGAAAGCAGGATGTGTAAAGGCTTTTTTCCAGCCCATAACCGGAAGCTCATTTTCGGCTTTTCCTGCGACAGCCTCTGCAGCCTCGGCTTCCTCTGTCTCCTGCTGTATTCTTGCCTGAAGCTCCTTATCACCCTTAGTAGGATCTGATACAAGCAGGCAGCATACAAACATTATAACTGTAAAGATAATTCCCTGAAGTATAAGCGCCATACTCACATTGAATGTTCCGATGAAATAATTCGCAAGCGGAGCCATTAAAGCGCCTCCCGCCGCCTGACTTCCGTAAAGCACGCCCATAACCAGACCTTTGCGATCGGGGTAAAGCACATTTATCAGTGATAAGGTTGCAATAAAAATCCCATACATTGAAAGCGCACCCATTATACCCTGAGATATAATAAATACAAATACATTCGTAGCCAGTCCGCTTACCAGAATTGACAGGCCATAAAGCACACCGCAGATGGTAAGTATTTTTTTCATTCCAAACTTGTTTATAAGCATGCCGCCTACAAGAAATGCCGGAAGTTCGCAGAACATTGACAGTGAATAGGTTGTAACTATCAGGTTCATCGACCAGCCGTGTGCATCATGCAGCGGTCCCACATAAACGGCCAGACAGTAGATGTAATTGCTTATGACTCCGATTATAATTATCATAATAAAACTCAGAATCTGCGCTCTTCTTGATAAATTTGGTTTTAAGGTTAGATTATCAGTCATCTTCCTTCCTCCTTTTAATTAATTCTTTTTAAAATCATATACGCATACATTTTTAAAATCTTAGTCAGTGACGGCTGATGTACCTTGTCTATATCATCACTGTTGTGAAACAGATACATCGGTGCCGCAAGAATACTTACAACAGGAATACCCGCCGCGTTGAAATCGTAGGCATCGGAGCAGACATCATCGTTTGTGAAGTCGCCGCCTGATTTACCAACAGGGAATATTACTGTTTTTTCTAAATCAAATCTCTCTACCGCTTTTCTTACAAGCTCTAAAAGACCATCTGCATTTTTATCAACATACAGTATTCTTGTTTCTGCCTCATCGATAATAATAGTATGGTTTTTATCGTCAAGATCCATTTCCTTTGCTATATGCTCTACCGCAAAATCCATAACAATATTCTTGTTCTCATTCTGCCTGTTTTTTATAAATCCCACATGTCCCTCATAATCGGTGTAATGTGAGTCCGTAGCCGCAAACATAATTCCTGTTTCCAGAGGCTCGCCCATTATTTCCCGGAAAAACTTTGCAAGAGCAAATACGACAGACATTCCGCTGGCATCCTGAACAGCGCCCTTGTTTACTGCATCGTGATGGGAGTGAATAAGTATGTAGTTATTGGTTTTTCCTTTTATTTCACCTTTTACACATCTTGCCTTTTTCTTTTCATAAACAGTTTCAACTGTCAGTGAACCCAGGACAGTATTTTTTCCTGCCTCCGCTTTGAGAGCCTCTCCGTCTTCTTTTGAAAGCCATACTGCAGGAAGCTCCATATAGCCGGCTATGCTTACAATGTCCTTGTAGTCCTCGTGATAGTAATGACAGTCCATAAAATTATGCAGAATACCTATAAAGCCGGCTGCGCCTTTTTCCATTGCAGCTATGTAATTATACGGCCAGTTGTTAGGAGTATATATGTCATATTTCTTTAAAGGTTTCTCTGCTTTATGAAGAGGATCGTATATTTCCGAGTCCTCCACCCAGTTCATCATATCCTTAAGGCTGAACGGCTTGAAAAACACATCGCATAATACAATTTTGCCCTTTACATCAATATTTTCAAAGTCTTCAGCACTGCCTGTGTTAAGATATATTATTTCTGCGTTTTCTATATTGCTTCTGAAATGCCCCGTTTCGGCTTTTCTGTTTGTACCGTTTGCAGGGAAGCAGTCTATCTGTTTTCCACCATATTCAAAAGAGTATTTCTCCCATTCCATACATACGGAGTCTATTTCCTCTGTCTGTACCTCTTCCAGGCCTGTTTCTCTAAAGGTTTTTTCAACATATTCTGCAGACTTTTTTCCTTCTTCGGTTCCTGTCTTTCGGTGAGGAAGCACTATCATTTCCTTTATTTTTTTCATCATTAAATCCGAATCAGGCATATCCGCAGTTTCAAAGATAACATCTGTAAGAAGGTCGTTTGCTTTAGACAGGAATTCTGCTTCCTCCTGTAGCGTCTGCCTTACGTCATCTAAATTCTGCTCTCTGGCAGCCTGCCAGTTTTTCTCCGAAACATCCTCTGCAATAAAGAAGTTTTTGCACTTGTTTTTATTCCACGTAGCATTTTTACCAAGTGCAATACCTTTTACCTCTATTATAATCTCTTTGCTGAATTTTTTATCAAGACCCACAAGGTCAAGTTTTTTCAGTTCCTGCTCATATGTTTTTTCAAAACCGGAAGTATTAAATACAGCTAAAGCTCTATTAAACACAGCCGCTTTTTCTATATACGTTTTGTGCGGCACCTGAAGCATAGGCGGAAGCATTGTAGTAAGTCCATCTGATGCATCTGCAAGATTTTTCTGTATCTCTAAAAGAGCTTTGTTTATTTTTGCATCTTTTGAAAAATCTCTTTTTTCTTTCCTGTTAAAGTTTTTCAGAAGCTTTGCCGCAACATTTCCCAGCAATTCAAAGCTTTTAAGTTCTTTTTCAAATGCGCTGTAATCTAGGTTTTCTTTTTCAAGCAGGGTTTTCTCCTCATCCGCAAGCCGCATAACCTGTGCGCGTACGGAGAAGTCAGGCATAAGTACCGGCATATTGTCAAGGTATACGCCAAGGCATCCGTACCACCAACTTGCTGTAAGATGTGTTTCTTTTGAATATATGCTCATATCATCTTTATTTGTATGGTCTCTGCCTATATACGATGAAGTGTTTTCATATATCTGTTCATATGCCGCATCATTCATAAAAACAGGAACTCCCTCCATAACAAACGGGCAGGCATCGCACCATGTAAGAAGCATATATTCCTCTGCCTGAATTTCACTTTCAACACTGCTGAAAACCTCGACTTCCTTTGGCATGTAGCGTAAAAAATCACTGTACATATCAGTCATTTCATAAGAAACCAGAGATCTGAGAGCATTAAGCTTTAAAGCAGTATATTCAAAATTAATGTCCGCAAAGATTTTGCCCTTCCATTCTTTTTTGAGATTGTTCAGAAGCTCCCATACCCCCAGCAGATCCGGCGCTCCCGATTCCATATTTCCTATTTCGTGACTGCCGCTGAATACAAATGTTATTGTCCTGTTCGGGGTATATCCTGATTTTTTTAGGGCCTTTGCAATTGCAAGCAAAGTGCCTGCAGCTGAAACATTATCCTGAATACCTCTAAAGAAATGGTCGTAATGTGCTGAGTAAATAATTCTTTCATCTGTCCTGCCCGGAATTTCTCCTATAACCTCGTAGGATGTACCGCCGTCTTTATCAAATTCTGCATCTGCAATTAATACCACAGGCTCTCCTGCATGATTTTTTAAAGTCTTTGCATCTTTGTATGAAACAGTTACTACCGGTATCTCCAGCTTAAAAATACCATATGTAGCTCTTATCGTATTTTCATCATATATATTCTCATTTGTATAAATTACAACGGCTGCTGCTCCGTATCTTTGAGCTTCCATCATCTGAAACATGCCCTCAGTGGTGCCGTCTTCAAAGTCCTCTTTTGTTTCTATCAGGACAATTTTTCCCTTTACGTCATTCTCCTCATAAAAAGCTTTATAGCCTTTGCCGGCATCTATAAGTTCTCCTGTTACTCCGTCTTTGTCTGTACCTATGCTTAGGCATACATACGGCTTCACAGCCTCTTCGCCCTCAATTATTATCGATGCATCGTTAAACTGAAATCTTGCCGATTCAAACGGAAGCATTTCGGCTTTTATTCCAATGTTTTTAAGTTCATCATATATATACTGCGCGCCCTGGTGTTCTGCATCACTGCCGCAATGCTTGCCACCGTACAGGCTGCTGTCACCTATCCCCGAATAATTAACAGTAAATTCTTCAAGGTATGATTCCATTTCATCTGTTTTCAGGTGTTCTGTTATTTTATCTATTGCACTGGTTATTTCCGGTGATAAAGTGTTTGTATATTTGTCCATAGCATCTCCTTTCTGCTGTTTTAGTTATCTGATAATTTAATTATATCTGTCAATTGCTCAAAGTATATTGTCAATTTACATTAAAAAAAGCCGTTTTTACATCAAATTTGTCATAATTTATTTTAAGGTACTGCTCAAAACTTCCTGCTAAATAAAAAAATTCAGGAGCTGAACTTATCTCACAACTCCCGATATTTATACTTTATTTATCTGTATTACTTTTCAATAGTCTCACAAAATATCCGCATTATGTAGCTGTTCTCACACCTCAGTCCCTCAATGCAGTAACGGGTACAACATATACGCCGTCAGGGCGCTGAAATGCTGCATTTGCCATACCGCATACAACACAAAGGAATTCCGGTTTTGATGATGTCTCCTTTTCAAAGGTACTGCTTAATGAAATCAGCTCCTCCGCGGCCTGTTCCACCTGATTGAAGCCGACCTTGATTTCAAACATTCCCCATTTTCCGTCAGGAAGCTGAACAATAGCATCCGCCTCTCTTTCACTTTCATCATGATAATGATATACCGAAGCATTACTGCATTCAGCATATATTCTAAGATCCCTTACGCACAATCCCTCAAACAGGTATCCGAAAGTATTAAGGTCTGTTCTGAGCATTTCAGGTGTTGCTCCAAGCGCCGCAGCCGCAAGTGAAGGGTCTGTAAAGTGTCTTTTGGGTTTTTTAAGGGCTTTTACAGATGACCGAAGTTTATTCTCAAAAGCCGGCTGATCTTCTGTTAAAAATAGCCTGTTGAAACAATCAAGGTAATCTGTAACTGTGTTATCTGTTATTCCGCTCAGTTCACTGTCATCCTCCGCGTACTCTTCGACATCTCTTTTTAACCTCTTCTTTGAAGTCATATTGCTTTCCGATCTTCCAAGCGCGCGAAGCAGAGCATTAACCTTTCGGTAATCTCTCCTTTTACCGTCCATACGCTCCATATCGTCTGGAACATTCTTGAGATAATCCACCGATATCTGCATCGCCTCTGCAGCGCTTAACGACTGCGCTCCCGGCCAACCGCCTTTTACAACACAGTCAATAAGGTCGTCAAGTTTCACATCTCCGGTTGCGCAGGGTTTAAAGGTTCCGTCAAACATATCGCTAAGCGATACCTTTCCCGAAGAAATACCAGCTTCATACAGGGACATTGTACGCATTTTAACCCTGCCAATCCTGCCGCTGCCTCCGTGCAGTTCTCCTTTGATTATAGGGGTAGAAGAACCTGTCAAAACATATCTTCCTTTTTCAGGCATTTGATCGACCCTATATCTCACAGCATCCCATATCGGAGGAACAACCTGCCATTCGTCGATAAGTCTGGGCATATCTCCTTCTAAGACCAGAGACGGATCCATTTCTGCAAGCTGTCTGTTCATAAAATTACCTGCGGGGTCTCCGATATATGATGCGCTTACCGCATGATTTCTTGAGGTCCATGTTTTGCCGCACCATTTAGGTCCCTCAACGCATACCGCACCATATATTTTCATCAGTCTGTCAATCTGTAAATCTATTAATCTTGGCTTATATCCTTCCGGTGTCAACATATCACACACCTCCTGTATGCCCATTATACCACACATTTTAATCTCATTGCATCTTTTTCGACGATTTCATTCAATCTTTTTCGACGATTTCGTTGCGTCTTTTTCTACAAAACAGCAAAGACACCCTGTCAGAGTGCCTTTACCCTATTCACTTTATTTACTTATCGATTGCATTATTCAGGTATTCTTCAATCACTCCTGCGAAAGCCACAGCATTATCAATCTGTTCCTGAGCCTCGTCAGCAGAAGCAAGATAAAAATCATCATAGTCACTGGCATTTCTAATCTCGCTGGCACTCATAATTATGGAGGAACAGCTTTTTTCAAAAATTCCTGTTTTAATGTATTCCCTCTGAAAATACTGAATAACTCCTGAATGCTTTTTGAAGTCAACCTCGTCCAGTGCAAGAACTGCCCTCATAGCATGGAAAATCGAATAGTATGCCCTGTTGTTCGCGCTTTTGTAACTTCCTGTATTATATAAATTCCGGGCATCAGCTATAAGTTCTTTTGCTCTATCCAGTCTATAAAGTGCGAGGGTTTTGTTTTTCTCGTTATGCAACTATTCTCACCCCTTCACTGTCAATGTTTCTGTAATAAGGGAGCACTTCCTTATATTCTTCAAAGTCTTTAAGAGGTATGCAGGAAATATTGACAACAACATCATATTCAAGGCTTGCATTACTCATAATTTCAACCAGTCCCTTACGATACTTCCGAAGCAGTTCTCTGCTGCTGTCAACAATTACAGCAATATCAATATCGGACTCTTCATCAAAATCGCCTCTTGCATATGACCCGTAAAGTATGACCTCCGACAAATCAGACTTTATAACATCTTCAATATTAAAGCGTAATTTCTTTAACAGTTCATCTAACAGTTTTGCAGACATTCCGGCTACCTCCTCTCTTTCCTTTATTATATGTTTTTCATCAGTAAATAACAAGCGGATTTTGTAAAGCAAAGACACCCCGTCAGGAATGTCTTTACCTTATTTCCGTTATTTACTTATCCCTATTTCAGCCTGTACACCTCAGTATACACATTATTATCGGACGTTATCATTGCAATACCAAAAGCCACTATTTTGTTGAGCCAAAGGTATTTCTCATCTCCTGCGGTAAATCTGATGCTGTGCCTGAAATAGTATTCCGCAGGATTCATATCCTTTCCCTCGCTTACAGCCACCATAGTATCATAATCCATATCGAGTATGCCTGTACATTCGACTGAAACATAAGCATCATCCTCTGTCCTGATAATATATTTTGTATCGAGCATGTTTACGGTTTCACTGTGCAGAAGTCCCCAGTCACCGCCAAATGGCAGTATGCTGCCGTTTATGATACCTGCCGCAGTTCCTCCTGTCACAGGGGTTATCTCACTGTAGCCCCTGCCTGTTTCTCCAAGCACATATTCATCTCCCAGCTCAATTGTTGCTGTGAACAGCTTTTCAAATTCAGGCTTTGGCAGTATACATTCCTTATTCAAGCTGTTTCTCCTTTCAGAAAGAACCTATCCCTTTATAATCTTCCCTTCAAATATAACTGTCTGGGGATCTATGGTATGGATTTCCGTAAGCGGTATCTCAAACAGGTTCTTGTCTAAAACTATCAGATTGGCATATTTACCCTCTTCAATAGTTCCCATTACATCTTCCATTCTGAAAGGTATTGCTCCTGTTCTCGTATATCCGTCAACCAGCTGCTCCGGAGTCAGTCTTGCGCTTAGCGGCGGTCTGACACTTCCCGGATATTTTTCAGGGTCTAAAGGATCCTCAAGGTCAACTCTGGTTGCCGATATCTCCATACCAAACCAAGGGTTGCCTCTCTGCTCCTCGCACATACCTATAACATCGCTGCTGTAGGTAACGGTTGCCCCGGTTTCAAGCATTTTAGTGAAGTCATACATTGTATTCCAGCGCTCCTGCCCCAGATAATCAATGGCAGCTTCTCCGAAATACCCGCCTGCCCAGTGGCAGCTCCAGTTTATAATTATTCCAAGCTCCGCAGGTCTTGCCATATCGTCAGGGTGAACCAGCTCACAGTGAGCAAGCTCCATAAATATATCCCAGCTTTCTCCCAGCTCCGAAGCCTTTTTCTTTGCTGCCTCATAGGCATTGCAGGCTGTACGGAAGCCTCTGTCACATACAACATGTGTATGCAGATCTATTTTTTCCCTGTTTAATCTCAGCAGTGTATCCGTAAGCTCTGCCTCGCTCATATTAATCTCACCGTAGTTGGTGCCGGAAGGGTCGTTGTACAGCGGCTCCAGTGAAGCGCCGTTGCCCATCTCATTGGTTCTGTCAAGAAAGAATTTGATGGTATGAAGTCTTACATGTTCATTTGTGTATTTTTTCTGCCAGTCTTTAAGTGTGGTGATACACTCATCGAGTTTATCATAGGACTCCAGCAGGCAGGTGCCTTCATAATACATGTTAAGTCTGCCCTCGCTGTCCATATCATAAAACAGCTTCATCGCCTCCTCGCCCTCGGTATTTCCGTCAAGTATTGCCGTAACGCCCTTGTCCTTTAAAAAGTCAAGAAACGGCGCGACAGTTTCTTCTGTCACCTCTGTCGGCGGATGCCAGCCAAGATTGTCATAAAGCTTCTCTTCAACGTTCAAACCCGGAAGTGGCTCCTGCACCCAGCCTGTAGGCTCGCCTGTATCATCTCTTACAAAAAACGGAGCCGCGCCTGTTTCCGGTGTATCCCTGCTGATTTCCATAAGCTCAAGAGCCTTTGAATTGTACCAGCAGGCATGGTCCGTAAAGTCCTGAAGTCTTACCGGTCTGTCTGATACATATTCATCAAGCCATTCTTTTTTAGGTCCGTTTTCATCAAACATTGCAGACGGATAGCATTCGCCGAAGAAATACGGAATTTCTTCTTTCGGGTGCTTCTCGCAGTAGGCCTTTACCCATGAGAGAAGCTCTTTCATATCGTCAAACTCCGGCATCTGAATTCTCCATCTGCTCTTTGCTATTGTTTCAGGATGAGTGTGCCCGTCTATAAGGCCGGGGAGAACAAGTCTCCCCTCAAGGTCAATGACCTTTGTCTCCGCCGTTTTGTATTTAAGGCATTCCTCTGCAGTTCCCACACAGATAAATTTCCTGTCTTTTATGCAGACAGCCTCTGCATATTCTTTTTCTTTGTTGCTTTTATATATTTTTCCGTTAAATAATATCAACTCCGCTTTCATATTCTGCTATCCTGACGGCTTTGTAACCGTTCCTTCCTCCCATCAGACAATTTACTATAGAACATCACTTATTATCTGGCATTGGATCCTTTTTCTTTCCGATGAGATACATAACCGCGCCGGCTGCAATCATAACTCCGCCGCCGATTTTACCTATCTTTATCATACCCCAGAAATCACTCATAACTCCGCTGCCGTAAAGGTCAAGATAATAATCAGGGCCCCATTCGCCTTCATACCACGCGAGGAAGAAAGCTCCTGCAAACAGGATAATTCCAAACAGGAAGAAGAAAATGCCTATCCTTGTAATATCACCTTTTGCAAGGCGGGTTTTTTCATTTATAGGGTACTTAATCGGGTCAATCTTATACAGTCCTCCGTATATCCATTTGAAAGCTATGTAGAATATTACAGCCGTGACTATTGATATAAAGCCAAGCAGGAAGTATTCCGTACCGTTTACATACAGTCCAAAGATTCCTACTACTACAGGACATATAACCATAAATACAACAGCAGGCACTCCGCCTTTGACATGATAAACATCGCCGCGCTCTTCTATAGGATATTTTTTTCTCAGTTTTACGAAAGCAAAAGCAAGCACAACATAGCATATAATTCCCAGAGGACATATGATTGTAAGTATAACTGAAAAATCAAGGTTCATAAGCAGCATTGTAATAGCTGCCAGGATAAGAATCGGCCAGTAAGGCACTCTTCTTTTCTTTGAAAGCTTTGTAAGGAAATGCGGGCACAGCTTGTCATTTCCAAGTACGAAGAAGCTTCTTGAGCCTGCCAGTATGTATGAATTAAAAATAGCGCACTGACCGACTATCGCAATTATAAGGAATACAACGCCCCATACAGGTCCGAGATGGGTAGTGAGAACCGATGCATAATCCACTGCGTTTTCTCCGTCTACGCCCCAGCTTTCCCATCTGCCCATTGATACGAGTCCTGCCACTGTAGGCAGTATGTAGCTGAGCATTATGATAGGAATTGCAATTTTAAATCCTTTAGGAATAGCTTCCGGATTTTCTATTTCACCTGCCATGGAGGATATGCAGCCGTAACCGCAGTACATCCAAATTCCGATGCAGATTGCGCTGCCTATGCAGCCAAACACACTTGTTTCAGGTGCTATAAAAGGTTCAATCGGATTGTAGTCCCAGTTGGCAAAGCCCACAACTGTAACCAGTCCGAAAGCTCCCAGAATCAGTACTGAAAATATAGTATCAAGAAGCGCAACTTCTTTTGTCCCAAGTAAGTTAATAACTGTAAAAAGCAATATCATTCCGATTTTGATACACATTGCGCCGGTAGCGCTTATCGGCAGGAATTTTGATGCATATCCTACAACAAGCACCACATATGATGCCATTCCAAGATAAACAGACAGTGTTGCCCACCATCCTACAAAGAAACCCCACATTTCTCCAAAGGCCTCTTTTACCCATACATACAGTCCGTTTTCTTCAGGCATAAATGCCGAAAGCTCAGAAACTGACATACATATTGGTATTGCCCATACTATAGGTATCACTATCAGCATAAGAATTGTCATTCCCGGCCCGCAGCTTGGTATCATAGCCTCAATTCCAAAGGCTCCTGCTGCAGTCAGGCAGTAAATGATGAAAGCAATACTGATCGGGCTCATTTTATGTTTTTTAAGTCCGGCAACGCCGTCTATATGCTGCGTCACATTTGCATTCTGACTCATTTTTACTCTCCTTTCTTATAAACGGTTTTTCCTCTGAATATAGTAGTGTCGACTTCTACTGAATATATTTCATCTATATTAATAGATTCAATATCACAATTAAGAACTGCAATGTCTGCAGATTTTCCAACCTCAATACTTCCCGTAATATTTTCTAAAAAGTTCTGATAAGCCCCCGACCAGCTGCTGCTTTTAATCGCCGCTTTAAGAGATACACATTCCTCCGACGGATTTATTTCGGGACCTAAAACTCTGCCCTTATAGTTTTCATATTCTGCCGTATCTCCTTTAAAGACACTTCTTGTCACAGCGCACTGGATACCGTGAAACGGATTCGGCGGCGGTGTAACAGGAAAGTCTGTGCCATAAGCAACCTCACAGCCTGCATCATAAAATTTCCTGCAAGGATAAAGCTCAAGAGCCCTGTCTTTTCCAAACATAGGCACATAATTGTCCTCCGCATCTGAATCATATATCATCCATCTTGGCTGCAGATTAGCCATTATATCATTTTCTCCCATCAGCTTCAGATCCTCATCGGCTATAGCCATCAGATGAGCAATTACATTGCGGTTTTTCTTTCCTGTTTTGTTCTGTGCGTAACATAATGCCTCTACTGCCTGATGTACCGCTCCGTCACCCATTGCGTGAATATGTATCTGTTTTCCCGTTTCCATACACGCTGCGAAAGCATCTTTCAGTTCATCATCCTTAAAAAACAGTCTTCCGCAATAGCCCTCTTCAAGCCCATGCGTTTTTATAAATTCCGGGCTGTAAGGCTCAAGCATTACAAATTCACCCTCAACAAATACCTTGATTGTATTTATTTCAAAGGTTTCATTTACATTGTCCTTTCCCAGTCTGTCTTTAATCGCATTTACACTTTCATGGCTGCAGTTCTCAAGCAGATATACCCCTCTGAATCTCATGTCAAGCTCATTTTCCGCAGCAAGCTCCTTATATGCTGTAACGGCATTTTCTGTACACATACAGTCATTTACAAGAGTTATGCCGTAGCAGGAGGCACATTCTTTCTGAAATCTTTTTAACGTCTGCTTATATTGCTCTACGGTATAGTCATAATTGTCCAGATTGTTTTTTATCAGGTTTATGGCTTCCATATCAAAGAAAACCCCTGCCGGATATCCGCTTTCTTCTCTCACTATTTCTCCTGTTTCCGGATCCGGAGTTTTTTCCGAAAGCCCTGCAAGCTCTATTGCCTTTGTATTTACCCAGATGCAGTGCAGACAGTACGACTCTACAACCACAGGTCTGTCATCACAGATTCGGTCAAGGTCATGCCTGTTCGGCCATCTTTTTTCTCTGCAGGTGTTCATAAAAAACGCTCTGTTCCAGCCATTGCCTTTAATTACGCTGTAATCCTCATGCTCTCTGCAGTACTCTGCAAGTCTTGCCGTGTATTTCAGTATTACTTCATCACAGGTTTCCTCAGGACTTCCTGTTATGTCAAATAGCTGACAGGATATAAATATGTTTGCTGCTGTGCTTGGGTGCGCATGGGCATCGCAAAGCCCCGGAAGAATACTGCCTCCCCCGCAGTCTATAATCTGCGTTTTCTCTGAAACAAGATTTTTAACCTCATCATTATTTCCCACTGCAGTGATTTTACCGTCTTTAATTGCAACCGCAGTCTTTTGAATATTATCACTTTCCTCAAAAGAAAATATTTTTCCATTTATTAAAACTGTATCTGCGTACATAAACACCCTCCGAATTAAATTTGTCTGTTTCAAATTTTCTGATTATATGATAATATCTTTTTAGATATAAAAATACTACCTTTTTATCGTAAAATTATTTGAGATTTTATAAGAATTTGACTATAAATTCTTCTCGGAGGCTATTATGAAGATAAAAAACCTTACTCCCGAAACACATCATGAAATTCCTATTTCAGCCAAGCTTATGAACATCAGACATTATAATTCACATATGCACGAGGACTCTCTTGAACTTCTGTATTGTATTTCAGGGAACCTTAATCTGGTTTCCGCACATATGGATTATCTGCAATTGCACGAAAATGAACTCCTGTTACTTGACAGGAATGACATACATTATGCCTGGGCTGATGATGACAATAAAATACTTGTAGTACATATAGGCCTTGCCGATTACAGTCTCTATGCAGAACGAGTAAAATATCTGTTTTTTTCATGTGCAACATTTCTGTGCAAACCCGAACAGCAGGCTTCAATGGATAAAATCATAGACCTAATGCTAGCAGCTGCATATGTCCGATACTCCGATGAAACCTGTCGAACGGCCATATACAAAAAACTATATGATTCTCTGTCTACTCTTCTGGTTGATGAATTCAACTGGGTTGCTGTTGAAAATCTAACAAGCAGAGAAAATGAAAAATACAGAGAAAGACTGGAGGGAATTTTGAAGTATGTACAGCTTCATTATGATGAAAAAATAACAGTTTCTCAGCTTGCAAAACGTTATTACATAAATGAGAATTATCTCTCTCAGTTTCTCAAAACCACAAGCTTTGAGAGTTTTTCGAAGCTTGTTCAATATATACGCTGTTATGAAGCAGAGCATCTGCTTCTTACGACTGACATGAAAATCCAGGAGATTTCTGACAGATGCGGATTTTCTTCAGTGAAATATTTCCATAAATATTTCAAACTTTTATGGAGAATTACTCCCCTGCAACACAAATTCAGACATTTGAGATTCTGCTCGGAACCTGATAATTTTTTTGAGTATGAAAAAAACACAGCTTTTACAACTGTGCGTGATCATATAGCCAAACGGCATATAGATAAATTTATAGAAATTTAACAGACTCGCAGCAGAAAAGGCAGCCTCATACAAGCTGCCCTCTATCTGTCACTTTTAACATTTCTCCATACCGCAAGGATATGCGCTTTTTGCCATCTGTTTCTCATGCATTACCGCACTGTAAAAACCATATCCGCCGGAAAGATTATAACATTCAAAACCATACTGTGACAGAATACAGCACGCAATATAACTTCTAAGGCCTGACTGACACACGACATAAACAGGTTTTTTTATATCAAATTCCTCAATATGCTCTCTCAGTTCATCGACCGGTATATTAAAAAAACCTTTTATGTGTCCGCTGTCAAACTCCTCTGCTGTCCTGACATCAATCAGTGTCATACTGCCGTCGCACTTAAGCTTCTCCACCTCGTTCCAGTGAAACTGCGCAACCTTTTCTGTTTCCAGATTTTCAATCATAAACCCTGCCATATTAACAGGATCCTTTGCCGAAGAATAAGGCGGCGCATAAGCCAGCTCAAGCTCCGCAAGCTTATCTGCTGTCATTCCCGCGCGTATTGCAGCTGCAATCACATCTATTCTTTTATCCACCCCTTCATAGCCTGCAATCTGCGCTCCGAGCAGACGAAGCGTCTCCTTTTCATACAGAACTTTCATATACATGGTCTGTCCTCCCGGGTAATAGGCAGCATGAGAAACCGGAGAAAGAACGACCTTATCATATACAATCCCTGCAGCCTCCGCTGTTTTTTCATTTATGCCGGTAACAGCTCCTGTCATTTCAAAAATCTTAATAACAGATGATCCCTGTGTTCCTTTAAACATACTGTTTCCTCCGCATATATTGTCTGCGGCGATACGTCCCTGTTTGTTAGCCGGTCCTGCAAGAGAAATCAGGGATTTCTTCCCTGTTACAAAATGAGATACTTCAACCGCATCTCCAACAGCATAAATATCAGGGACAGAAGTCTCCATATACTCATTAACTGCAACAGCTCCGCGAATCCCCAATGCCAGTCCTGCTTTTTCTGCCAGCACTGTATCAGGCTCCACTCCGACTCCCAGCAGCACCATATCAGAAGATATCGGCTCGGAGTCCTTTATCATAGTCACCGGCTTACCTCCTTTACTACTGAAGCCTGTAACTGTTTTTTCCAGTTCGAGCTTCACTCCGTGGCTTCTCATCTGCGCATGTATAAAGCTTGCCATATCTGCATCCATAGGTGCAAACAGCTGATTTGAACGCTGAATTACAGTCACAGATATCCCCATAGCTGTCAGGTTCTCTGCCATTTCCAGTCCAATAAATCCCCCTCCCACTAAAACTGCAGTCGCCGGTTTATATTCTTCAATAAACTTTCGAATACGCAAAGTGTCTTCCACTGTCCTTAGTGAAAAAATCCTGTCTGAAGTTACTCCCGGCAGGTGCGGAACAACAGGTTTTGCTCCGGGGGACAGCAGCAGTTTGTCGTATTGCTCATGATAAATCTCTCCGGTATCCAGCCTTCTTATTGCAACAGTTTTACTTTTAACATCAATATCCACCGCTTCATTTCGCACTCTTACATCAATATGAAAACGCTCCCAGAAGCTCTGCGGCGTCTGCAGAGTCAGCTCTGCCTGCTCCCTGATCACGCCTCCGATAAAATACGGCAACCCGCAATTTGCATAAGAGACATAGTTACTGCGTTCTAATACAATAATCTGTGCTGTTTCATCCAGACGTCTTATACGAGCTGCAGCAGAAGCCCCACCTGCCACACCGCCTATAATAATCACCTTCATCTTGCTTCCTCCACCATCTCTGCGATCTCTGCCTTAGGGCGATAGCCGACCTTTGCATCAACTGCTTTTCCATTTTTAAACATTACCAGCATAGGTATTCCCGTCACCTGAAACTGTCCTGCAAGTTCTCTTTGTTCATCAACATTGATTTTGCCTACCTTTATAATCCCTTCATATTCATCTGCAATTTCCTTAACTACAGGAGAAAGCATTCTGCACGGCCCGCACCAGCCTGCCCAAAAGTCCACCAGAACAGGCTGGTCAGCCTCTATAACTTCTTTTTTAAAATTAGACATTGTAATCTCTACCATAACAAAAATTCCTCCCTTATATTATTTTTTTATTTTTCAGTCTGCAAATATCCTGTGTCATTGTCCCCATCGGACAAAATGTGCACCATGTTCTCGGTTTATACATTATCATTACAGCTATACCCAGAATCAGAGAGGACAGCATCAGGCTGTAAAATCCGAAACTGAATTGTGCTATCCAATCCTCCACCATTCCTACAGTATACGTCCATCCCCATGGAACACGAAAAGTCCACAGCAGTTTAATGCTTTCTCGCAAAGTCCCGCCGCCTGCTCCCACGAGCCATGTCTGAAACACCATATTCCCAAACATAGTTAAAAAGAAAATCAGGAAGCCGTACCGGAATCCTTTTGATGACAGCCAGCGAGGGGTTTGCTTAAATCGTGACAGTTTCAATTCTCCGCCCAGTCTGGCAAACAGCTGTCCGCGTCCGCAGAGATGATTGCAGAAAAATTTATTTCCGCCAATAACTGCAATACAAAGGGGCAGCAGAAAATCAATCATACCAAGCCATGCAAACAATATATTGAAAAAGCCCAGAGCAAAAAACAGAACAGACCATATCCATAAATAATCATACCAGTGTTTTTTCTTCAAAGTTTCACCTCTCTTTTACGCTTATGCTGCCGGCAGGACATATTTTTAAACACATACCGCACCCCACGCAGTTATCTTCTGTTACAGCCGCATAACAGCCGCAATATACCTTTATTGCAGCTTTAGGGCATTGGTTTTCACATGCCCCGCATGCCACACATCTTTTGTTATTCACCACAGCAGTTTTTCCTGATGCCATTTAACCCTCCGTTAATCCTTAATTGATTTATAATAGAGCATGCAGTGACAGAAGCCTTCGAATTCAGGATCTTTAATCTGCTCCTTAAATTCCCGGCACATACATTTTGTTTCCTCCGTGCGCTCCGTACGGCAGGGGCAATATCCGCCCGTATGCTCAAGTCCTTCTTTTATCACATCAACTATCTGTTTATCTTTGTTCAGTGTAATTTTCATCTGCTGCACCTCCTTATGTTACATTCATTCTAACCCATAAGAAATCCGTTTACTGTGACTTGGTCACACTTTACATCAAAAATTTCAAAAAATAAAAAGAGCGACATCCTCATTTTGATATCACTCTTTTTCTTCTTTATATATATAAAGTAAAGCTGCTCATTTACAGAAGCTTTTTGATTTCATCTATGTTTTCAATCTTTATTTCTCCACGCTTCAGCTCTACCAGACCTGCTTCAGCAAACCGTTTGAGCATTCGGGCCACAGCTTCTCTCGCAGAGCTGATATGCACTGCAATCTGATCATGGGTAATATATATGTTCTTTACTCCGGTTCTTTCATACTCCTCAACAAGAAATCCTGCAAGACGCTGGTCGAGCCTTTTAAACATAATCTGCTGCATAGACCACATGACATCCGAGAATCTCCCAATCGCCAGTTCATATAAAAAACATTTCACATGGATATTTCTGCTCTGCAGGCAGTCAATTATCCCCGACGGGATAACAAGTATATCGCTGACCTTCTCGGCAGTCATGCCGGTATCAAAAGTAATCTCACTTATAATGCAGGAAGCAGACAGCACACAGATTTCTCCCGGATGCAGATTAAACAGGGTAACCTCCCGGCCCTCATCTGAAAGCAGAGATGTTCTGAGCCTGCCCTTAAGCAGCAAAAGCATTCCCAGACATTCATCAGCGCCTCCGTAAACAAAAGCACCTTTTTCATATCTGCGCAAAAAAGCATTTCTTTGTATAAGCTGTTTTTCTTCTTCTGTTAATTCTGTCCAGAAAGGAATCTGCTCAAAAGACTTCCTCGTTATCTCCATACGTTTATTTGTCATCAGTGGCAGCCTTTATTCCCACAGCTGTGACTGCCACAGGAGTTATTTTCACCATGATGCTCATGGTGACTGCACTGTACATCCGGATTATAGTTAAGCTTTCCTGACAGAAGTTCTGTCACTGCGGTATCCGCATCACCGCTTACACCTCCGTATAATCTGATGCCGGCTTCAGCCAGAGCGGTCTGCGCTCCGCCGCCAATACCGCCGCATATCAGTGTATCTGCACCATGCTTCATCAGAAATCCTGCAAGCGCTCCATGTCCGCTGCCCGCAGTTTCTATAATTTCAGACTTAATAATCTCTGCGTTGTCAGTCTCATAGAGTTTAAATCTCTCTGTATGTCCGAAATGCTGAAAAATCTGTCCGTTTTCATAAGGTACTGCAATTTTCATAGTGAAACCTCCCCTGTTTCTGTTCTTTAGCTCTGTTCTCTTATTATTATCTGCCTGCCGGCATTTAAGTTCGCAGCGGCAATTCTCCCTGCCGTCGCATACACGATAATTACCGCCTGCAATAACCAGCTTCCTGCCGTAAACAATACAGGCTGCAAGCTTACGTCTTGCATTTTCATAAATTTCCTGTACTGTTGATCTCGAAATATCCATTTGAAGCGCGCATTGCTCATGAGTTTTTTCTTCTAGGTCCACCAGACGAATAACCTCATACTCATCTACTGTCATTATAATGGGGATTTCCCCTCTGTGTTTCTCAGGGCAAAAGCTGTCTGTCTGCGGCACATTACAGATTCTGCGACATTTCTGCGGTCTTGCCATTAAGAGCCTCCTTTATTTTCGGTATATACCGATTATATCATTTTTGAAATCATAATTCAAGCCTTCAGAATATATTCTTCCCTGTACAAATATTCCCCCTGCAATTATGATATATTATATAATTCTCTTACCTAATATATGTGATTTTACAGATTCAAACCATTATTTCGTATATACCACTTGCTGATTACGCTGCGTAATACTCTATAATAACCTCATACAGAAAGGAGGTGAAGGCTATGTCAATGTATACAACAGGAGAATTAGCTAAGCTTTGCGGAGTGACTGTCAGAACTGTGCAGTATTACGACTCCCGCAGTATTCTTCTTCCCAGCCGGCTGTCAGAGGGCGGCAGGAGGCTCTACTCAGAGGATGATCTCAGAAAAATGAAAACCATATGTTTCCTGAGAAGCCTTGGTCTGTCTATAGACTCTATCAGAGAAATTCTTGACGAGGCTCATCCGGAGCAGGTTATAGCTCTTATCCTGCAGCAGCAGGAGACAGCTCTCCGCAGTGAAATAAAAGCAAATGAAAAAAAACTTGCCCTTATAGAAGATCTGAGGCAGGGCATAAAGCTTGCAGGCGATTTCTCTGCCGATTCAATAAGTGATATAGCCGGTACTGTGGACAACAGAAAAAAACTGCGCAAAGTGCATTCGGTAATGATCGTACTTGGAGTAATAATGGACATAATTGAAATCGGAACTCTCATTCTTGGTATTTCAAAGGTGATATGGTGGCCGTTTGCAGTCGGACTGCCTGTTATAATTACCTTAGGAGTATGGATTTCAATGTACTATTTCAGAAATACTCTGTATATCTGTCCGGAATGTCATAAGGTTTTCAGGCCGGGGATTAAAGAAGCGATTTTTGCGACGCATACACCTGCGACCCGAAAACTGAAATGCCCGGAATGTGGCCACAAGGGTTACTGTGTTGAGATATATGGAAAAACGGAAATTGATTTTGCAAAAACAGATGCTGCAAAGCTGGAGCTTGGATTTTACTATCCTGAATGCATTCCCGACGGTTATACAAAGGTATTTGTTTCAGAATACGATAACAGAATGCAGACTGTAGTATATGAAAATCCGCAAGGAGCAGAACTCAGGTACATTTATGAAACCGCGGGCGAGGGCGGTCAGGTTTCCTTTGAAAACATCAGATCGGAAGAAACAGTCGATATCAACGGCAGCAACGGCACACTCTCCGACAGCAGCAGAATTCTACTATAGACAAATGATGCCGCAGGCAAAGGATATACGCAGCAGATAAATTCAGCAAAGGCAGACACTTTGATTGGTGCCTGCCTTGTTTGTTATCTCAGATATTTACCCAGCATCTCCTTAACACATTCTTTAACATTCCTTATGGTTTTTTCTGCATACGGTCTGCTCATACAAATCATATCGGCAACTGCAAGCAAATCCTCCTCTTTCGGGTCCTTTCCATTTCCATGTATGCTGGTTGCATGCTCTCCCCACAGAGAATTGCTGTACGTCAGATCATATGCAGGCGAAAGCTTCCACCTATTCTCATCAAAGTCATAAAGAAAACTGAAATTTTTGGCATGGTCGTCACGATTATGAGCAAAAACGTTAAAGCACATAAGCCTGTACAGCTTCTCAACCTCATTAAAGTCCTTTGTAAGCTCTAAAGTTGCCTTCATCAGAATATCATAGTCAAGAGCAAGGTCACGATGAGAAGTTTCCAAAAGACCTGAAGCTGAAATCATATGGATTTTCTCTGTAGTTCCGTTTTCTGAAACTCTCCTGTCAAATCGCTTTGTACCAAAATATCCCTCGCATTTTTTTGATGCAAACAGTCTGGTTTCTGCCATCTCGATACCGCACTGCCCTGCGCAAACCGCATAGTCGTATTCCTGTCTGCCGATTTCTTTTTTGTCCTCAGGCGCAGGGAACTTTATAATCCAAGGGTCTCCCTCAAATTCAGTAAGAATTTTAGGCCTTGCTCCGCCGGAAGATGCTCCGAGGCTGAAAAGCTCATCAAGGCTTTCAGTATACTCGGTTGCAAGAAGCCTGCTGCATTCCCCTGCAATGTAGTCCAGATTACCGGTCATTTTATTCCCTTTAAGGTTATATTCCGGCACATACTCAAGAGCTCCCATACCAGAGCTTCCCACAACTGCAAGCCTGTCAAGACTCTCCAATTCCGCCGGATTAATATGGTTTTTGAGAAGCAGGCGGTCTACCAGCAGCCTGCCCCAGCCGTCCGGAAGACTGTCTGAAAAGACTCCGAACAGTCCGTCAAAAGGCAAAACCTTAGGAACAAAAAGTTTACGGCTCATCGGCAGTGAAAACGGGCTGATTGAAAATCCCTCGGCAAGCCACTCCTCACTGTACTGAAAAGCTGCAATATGCTCTTTGTAAAGTGCCAGTGTGCCTACTGTTTTTCCGTCATAATTAACTTTTAGCTGTCTATTTCTGTTCATTGATAATTTCCTCTATAGATAAAAACGGCACCTCTGCAAACAGCTCTGAAAGCTCATCGTCTATTTCCAGGGCAATTGCAATTTTAATCAGCGATTTCAGCGAAATTTCACCTGTGCTCTCAAAGCGCTTGACAGAGCCAAGGCTCACTCCCGACTTCTCGGCAAGTCTCTGCTGTGAAATTTTTCTCCGCTTCCTTATTTCTTTAACACGCAGCGCAATATCCGTCTGCATCTCTCTCGGTGTTTTTCTTTTAATAACTATCATAGCTAATATTTTATCCTATTTACTCAAAAATATCAAGTTTCAGCTAATATTTTATCCATAAAAAAAGACTGCCGAAGCAGCCTTTTTTAATGCTATTTATTAAGAATTTCCATAAATTCTTTGCCCGTAATAGTTTCTTTTTCGTACAGAACCTTTGCCAGCTCATCAAGCTTGCTGCGGTTTTCCTGTAAAATACGTCTTGCTTTTTCGTGCTGAGTCTTTACCAGCTCAACAACCTTTTCGTCAATTTCTCTCTGGGTTTCTTCCGCGCATTCCAGAGAGGTATCTCCGCCCAGATATTTGTTGTTTACGGTTTCCATTGCCACCATATCAAAGTCATCGCTCATACCGTAGCGTGTAATCATAGCGCGGGCAAGCTTTGTCGCCTGTTCAATATCGTTGGCCGCCCCCGTTGTGATTTCGCCGAAAACAACCTCCTCGGCTGCTCTGCCGCCTGCAAATGTAGCGATTTTGTTTTCAAGCTCCTGCCTGCTCATAAGAACCTTGTCGTTCTGCTCAACCTGCATTGTATATCCCAGCGCTCCCGATGTACGAGGTATAATCGTTATTTTCTGAACAGGAGCAGACTCTGTCTGCATAGCTGCAACCAGCGCATGTCCGATTTCGTGATAAGCCACAACCTTTTTCTCGCTGTCAGTCATAATCGCATTCTTCTTCTGGTATCCTGCAATAACAACTTCTATACTTTCCTCAAGGTCTGCCTGCTGCACTGTAGTCCGTCCGTTTCTTACCGCGCGAAGCGCCGCCTCATTTATAATATTGGCAAGTTCAGCGCCGGAGGTGCCTGCCGCCATACGCGCAATTGTATGGAAATCAACATCATCCGCAGTCTTTATCTTCTTTGCGTGAACCTTGAGTATAGCCTCTCTGCCTATGAGGTCAGGAAGCTCTACAGGCACGCGGCGGTCAAATCTTCCCGGTCTTGTCAGAGCGGGGTCTAAGGACTCAGGTCTGTTGGTTGCCGCAAGAATAATTACTCCGGTATTGCCCTCAAAGCCGTCCATTTCAGTCAGAAGCTGATTTAAGGTCTGCTCTCTTTCGTCGTTGCCGCTGAAATTACCGTCACGCTTCTTGCCTATCGCATCTATTTCGTCTATAAATACAATACAAGGCGCTTTTTCTTTGGCCTGCTTGAACAGGTCACGAACCTTGGAGGCGCCCATACCTACGAACATTTCCACAAATTCCGAGCCGGACATGGAGAAAAACGGCACCTTTGACTCGCCTGCCACAGCCTTTGCCAGCATTGTCTTACCTGTTCCCGGAGGCCCTACAAGCAGCACGCCCTTTGGCATTGAGGCTCCCACCTCTGTATATTTCTTAGGATTATGCAGATAGTCCACAATCTCTGCAAGGCTTTCCTTCGCTTCATCCTCGCCTGCCACATCATCAAAGCTGATGCCTTCTGTTGACTGAACGTAAATCTTGGCATTGCTCTTGCCCAGTCCAAAGGACAGAGCATTGCTGCCTCCTGCCTTGTCCATAAACTTCCGGCTTATATACTGCCCCAGTCCTATGAATATAATCAGAGGGAGTATAATGCTGAGAAATCCGCTGAGAAGCGGCGACATTGTCTTCTGTATATCCTTGGTAAACTTCGCCCCTGACTCATAAAGCCTTTCGGTAAGCGTCGGGTCATCCATAGTACCTGTCTTGTAAACCGCCTTGTCTTTTTTATCTGTAAATATAATCTGAGAATCCTGCACCTCTACCTTGCCTATGTTCTTCTGCTCTGTCATGCTCATAAAAGTACCATAGTCAACTTCTTTGACTTTTTCCTGCGCAATCAAAGGCATTACGAGTATATTAAACAGGAATATAAGCAGCAGCGCTATTCCGTAATAATAAATCAATGGTTTTTTTGGTGATTTTACTTCTTTCATACCGTTATCTTTCCCCTTTCATATTTTTCATTACTCCTAAGTATATTATAAAATTTTTGCAGATAGCATTCAATCAGCATATGTATTTTTTGTATATACAAATCTGCCTGAATGTATAAACAATTTTTTACCTTTTGTTCACTTCATTCAGTGAATTTTCACTTCATCTCGCTGCTCACACAAACCAAAAAACAAAACCACAGCCGTAAAGCTGCAGTTTTGCTGTCATCTATTATGTATTTTATGCCTGTTATAAATCGTGCTTTTCCTCGTTCAGGTATTTATCCATAAGCGCATCAATATCTACTTCTTTTTCAGGAAGCGGAGCATCTTTTTTCTTACCTATAAGAGCTATCATTATGCCTATTACAACAGCTGCAAGTCCCAGCCATTTCAGACATTCAAGCACCTGCGGTATGCAGTTTGAAAACATGTCGTAGTCATCAGGACCCCATTCACCGTAATCAACCTCATACCACTTGAGCCAGAACTGACCTAAGAATGAGAGAGCTCCCGAACATATAAGGAATACACCGACTCTCACTGTATCTCCTGCAGCCAGCTTCGTCTTAGGATTTACAGGGTGATTTTCAGGGTCTGTAACCGCAAGACCGCCGAATGCAATCTTAAAGATAAAGTATGCCACAAGACCGCTGAGCAGGGCAAGCAGGCCGACAGCCAGATAGTCGGTACCGTTGATAAGCAGCGCGATTACCGCTATTACCATCGGGCATCCCGCATAGAATACCATTGCGCCCTTGCCGCCTCTGATATAGTACAGTCCTCTTTCCTTTCTCTTTTCAAGAGGAAGCTTGCGTCTTAATTTAAGCACTGCAAGAGGAATAATTATATAAATCGCAAGGATAAATACAACCTCCATACTTACAAGCGTTGTGAAATCCGACTGGCACAGTATCAGTGTAACTACTGAAAGTGATAAAACTCCTATATAAGGTACGCCTCTTTTCTTTGAAACCTTTACCAGGAACTGAGGGCAAAGGTGATCGTCTGCCAGTACGAAGAAGCCTCTTGAGCCTGATGCAAGATATGTATTGAATATCGCGCACTGCGATACGATTGCAACTACAAGGAATACATAGCCCCATGCCTGACCCAGATGTGTTGTAAGGATTGTCGCATAGCCTATTGACTCGCCGCTGAAGCCGCCGTCTGTTGACCAGAATTCCCAGCTTCCTGCAGGAAGACTTGCAAGTCCGCCTAAAGTAGGCAGTATGTATGTAAGTGCTACAAGCGGCATTGCTATCATAAGTCCCTTAGGGATTACCTGAGGGTTTTTAACCTCTCCACCCATATTGGATATGCACTCATATCCGCAGTACATCCATACACATATGCAGATTCCTCCGCCTACACCGTCAATGATGCTGTAGTCCTCAGGAAGCACAGGCTCCATGGGATTTGTCTGCCAGTTGATAAAGCCTACTATTGCAACCAGTGCAAATGCCATAACTATGAGGATTGAAAGAATTGTACTTACCTGTCCAACCTCTTTAAGTCCGAGCAGATTGATGATTGTGAAAATAAGGATCATGCCAATCTTTACTGCCTGAACGGCAATATCGCTCATAGGTATCATCTGACTCACATAACCTGCTACAAGAGCAACATACGTACCGTTGCAGATGTATGTGGATACTGTAGCCCACCAGCCGGTCTGAAATCCCCAGAACTCGCCGAAAGCTTCCTTGGCCCATACATAGACTCCGCCCTCTGACGGAAGAACCGCGCCGCACTCTGCAACCAGATTACTGATAGGATATGCCCATATTATAGGGAATACCATCAAAAGAATTAATGTCATACCGGGACCCGATGCAGGTATTATTTCCTCAATACCGAAAGCTCCCGCGCCAACAAGACAGTACAGCATAAACACTATTCCTGATACTTTAATGTCATGCTTTTTCAGTCCTGCAACACCTTGTGTCTGCTGACTCATTTGTTAACCTCCAAAAAATATAAAATAAGATAAATGCAATGCAGAGCATTTCTATGTTGCTCTGCCAACGAATTGAAAGGGCACTCAAAACGTTTATACCTATGTATAGCACCTATTTATCCTGTTTTGCAATAGCACAAGGGTGTTAATTATCTAAAAATTCATAATTTCCGCAAGTCTGTAAGCGCCAACTGCAAGGTAATATCTTTTATCTTTTCAAGAAAGGCCCTGTGAAAGAGCCTTCCTGTATATTGCCGTTATTTCCTTATTTCATCAGCTTTGTAACTTTTGCCATATCCTCTGCTTCTCTGTCAGCATACAGCTTGATGTTCTTCATAGTGTCTGCAAGAGCACTCTCATATACCTTTGTCACTGCCTTGTAGTCTATGTCATTTTCTGCTTCGGCATCTCTTGCCAGCTTGTGAGTTGTTTCACCTGTATATACAATCGGCGGCATTGCATCTGTTCCCCAGTAAG
>ERZ857965.263-NODE-263-length-82112-cov-4.525440_pt1 | contig 82112 bp, 96 predicted proteins | sample MGYA00519758_ERZ857965 | MGnify/ENA primary metagenome ERZ857965 (study PRJEB31778, sample SAMEA3449381) | human gut metagenome | biome: human gut; feature: human-associated habitat; material: faeces | place: United Kingdom | collected 2010/2012 ...
AATTCATCCCACCACTTATAGAAGAGGGGGATTTCTTGCTCACGGCGTGTTAAAGCCCTAGTCCAGTTTGTGTTAGCAAACTGTGACAGGTCTTATGCAAAGACTCTATACATACTGTTGTAAGAGTCTACTGCTGACCTACCAACAGTTCACTTCGTTCACTGGGTTAGGTCATTTCGCCGTAGCTTTCTTCCAATAGTGCTTTGCACTCTTGGGAAAGCCTGACGTTTGACCTACCAACAGTTCGCTTCGTTCACTGGGTTAGGTCATAAAAAAGCAGCAGAATTAACTGCTGCGTATGTTTTAGAATAATAATTCTCTGTTGTCAAGGATTTCTCTTACGGTTTTTTTGATGCCGAGAATAGCCTTGTTTTCATCTGTTACAGGAACTGAAGCGAGTTCTTTTTCGAACTCTGCAATCATAGCTTCTGCAGCAGCCTTGTTTGATTCTTTATCTTCAAGTGTTTCAAGATATTTCTCACAGGCAGCCTTTAATTCATCATTTGGTTTGTCTGTAGGGAAACCGCAGAGGAAATAAGCGTCAAGTTTGAATTTCTCGTTTGCAACGATGTCATTGATTTTTTTGATAAGCTGTTCCTTATTCATAAAAGCCTCCCTCTAGTTTAAAGCCTTTTTAGCTGTATCACATAAAGCAGTGAATGCAGCGGCATCATATATTGCCATTTCTGAAAGCATCTTTCTGTTGATGTCTATTCCTGCTACCTTAAGTCCGTGCATAAGTCTGCTGTATGATAAGCCGTTCATTCTTGCTCCCGCATTTATTCTTGCTATCCAGAGCTGTCTGTACTGTCTCTTTTTCTGCTTTCTGCCTGCATATGCGCTTCTTAACGCTCTCATTACCGCAGGGTTTGCTGCCTTGAACTGCTTGCTCTTTGCTCCGTAGTAGCCCTTTGCCTGCTTTAATACCTTCTTGTGTCTTTTATGTGCGTTTATTCCTTTTTTTACTCTTGCCATTTCCTGTTCCTCCCTTATTTACCCATTGATCTTAACATTCTCTTAAGATCTGCGCTTGTAAGTGTTGTTGATTTTCTTAATCCTCTTTTTCTCTTAGGGCTCTTCTTTGTCAGTATATGGCTCTTGTACGCTTTGTTTCTCTTTACTTTTCCTGAGCCTGTAACCTTCATTCTCTTGCACGCGCCTCTGTGAGACTTCATTTTATTCTTAGCCATTTATTACTCCTCCTATGTTAACTTTACTTTTTTAATCTACTTCTCTGTTTTTGGTACCAGCACCATCGACAGGTTCCTGCCCTCAAATACCGGCTTCTTCTCTATATTGGCAATCTCAGCAAGCTCTGCCGCAAAGATCTCCATTACTTTGAGTCCCTTGTCCTTGTAGGCTGCCTCTCTGCCTCTGAAGCGAAGACTTACCTTTACCTTGTCCCCGTCCTTTAGGAACTTGCCCGCTGTCTTTGCTTTAATTCTGATGTCGTGCTCCTCTATAAAGGTGCTGAGACGGATTTCCTTGACCTGTGTGGTCTTCTGGTTCTTCTTTGCTTCCTTTTCTTTTTTCTGAAGCTCATATCTGTATTTACCGTAATCAAGAATCTTGCATACCGGCGGGTCTGCCTTTGGGGCTATGCATACAAGGTCCATGTCCTTTTCCTCGGAAAGGGCAAGCGCCTCGTCTCTTGGCATAATTCCAAGCTGCTGTCCGTCATCTGATACAACTCTTAATTCCTTAAAGCGGATTTCCTCGTTTATGAGGGTTTCCTTTACTTCTCTGCTAATGGCTTTGTACCTCCTTAAAAAAATCGGCGGATACAAAAGTATCCGCCAAAACATAACAAAGTTCAGATATTAACCGTGCAGACTGCTGCCTGCAGGTGAGAAGCGGATTACTTCTTCTTTACTACCCGACTATCTTATCATCTGATATATATGTCTGTCAAGAAAAATATATCCGCGATTTATATTTTGTGAGGAGTAGTATTAAGTTGCAAGGTTCAAATGAGCCTTCGCAACTTATTTTTTTACCACGGAGGACCCTAAAAATGAAGAAAATGACTATTAGAAAAATGCTTGAAAGAATCGTCGTCGCAACTAACAAACGCAGAGCGAAGAATATAGTTCTGGTCAGCACCGACGGCGAAATCGTGGAAGCGGAATTCGCTGTGGACCTGATCCGAACACTGACAGACTGGAATATCCTGTGGGAAGTAACCGTCATTTCTGAAAAGTTTTACGAAGACCGTTTCGTCGTAATCTTCGACCCAAACATTAAACAGGTCAACGGCGATCCTGACAAGGGCGATACGTGGTTATAAGGCCGCAAGCAGAAAGGAGCGTGAGAACGTGGCAGTTTATAAGTCTATCACCTTCGACAACAGAAAGAAAATCGCGGCCCTGTACGCGAAAGGAATGTCCATTTCCGACATTTCTGACGAAGTGGGCGTCGCCCTTCGAACACTGTATGTCGAACTGAAACGCGGCGCGACTGGGAAACTGGATCAGAACCAGCGACCGGCCTATGATCCGGTACTGGCACAAAGAACCTACCAGGAAAACATTCGCCGTCGCGGCAGTGGTCCGAAAAGAAAGGAGGTCAAGAAATGACACCGGACAGAGCAACCAGGCGGAAACGACGCCGAATCCGTCTGGCGATCAGAAGGACGTCAGCCCTGGCGGCGGCTATTGCCTTCTTCTTTGCCTGGGGAACGATCGGCGCCATAGAAACCGACGCGGTGTCCCTGGTAGAAGGAACGGTCAGAACCTTCGGCCTTCTGTTCATTGGAACCGGCTTCGCCTTTGTAGGTGGCGCCTTCCGAAATCCTACGGAAAGGAGGTCAAAACATGAAGTACACTGCGACACTGTCGGCCGTCCAGGTCGGACAAGCCGTCAAAAGTCTTCTTCTGCTTGGTGAACGCAAGATCACCATTGAAGAAACAGAAAAAGACCGTTTCGTCGTCACCACAACAACCGAAACGGCCCTTTCAAAAAAGTCTACGAACAGTATATCACGAAAAGGAGTGAAAAACAATGGCTAAACTGAATTTTTATGACACCGACGCCGTGAAGGCGTTCGTCCTGGATATTTTAATCGAAAACGCTGAACTGAAAAGCGATCTGGACTATGAAAAGAAGTGTTCGAACGACTGGTTCGACCGCTACAAGAAAGCCGATCAGCAAGTGAAAGACCTTGAAGCGAAGGTCGCTACCCTGGAAGGAGGTTCCGAAAATGAATAACACCCTGTACGAAATCACTGACAAGTATTTGAAGGTCCTTGACAACCTGGAAATCGACGAAGAAACCGGCGAAATCCTGAACGCCGAAGAACTGGACGAACTGTCCGGAGCCTTCGAAGAAAAAAGCGAAGCTGTCGCTTGCTACATCAAGAATTCCGAAGTCTTTATCGGCGACCTGAAAGCCGAAGAAGCCAACCTGGCAAAGCGCCGCAAGCAGACCGAAAAGCGAATCGACTATTTGAAGAATGTCCTGACCGCGTGTCTGGACGCCGCCGGCCGTGACAAGGTCGAAACCACAAAGGTTCGCGTTTCCTTCCGAAAGTCTGTGGCCGTAAGCATTGACGACGAAAAAGCCCTTCCGGCTGACTTCGTTGTTGAAACCGTTACAACGAAACCGGACAAGACCGCGATCAAGAAGGCGATCCAGTCCGGCCAGGAAGTGTCCGGCGCTTCCCTTGTGGAGAACCGAAACCTTCAAATCAAATAAGGAGGAACCGCAATGAAAGAACTTTCGATTCCCCTTCTTACCGAACAAGACATTGACTGTCGCGTTCAGTCGGTCAGCAAAGCAAAGACCGGCCGCGTCGGCGCCGTCCTTCTGCTTTACAAGGACGCGCGCGTCGATATGCGAATCCTGGACCAGGTCTTCGGGCCTGGCAACTGGCAGAGAACCCACGAAGTAATCAATGGAAACCTGTTCTGTAATATCGACATCTGGGACGACGAAAAAAAGACCTGGGTCAGAAAACAGGACGTCGGAACAGAGAGCAACACCGAAAAGGAAAAAGGCCAGGCGTCCGACAGCTTCAAACGTGCCGGCTTCAACGTCGGGATCGGCCGCGAACTTTATACAGGCCCTTTCATTTATGTCGAACTGGCTGACGGTGAATTCTATCCCGAACGCCAGGGCCAGAAGGAAGTCTTCAAGTGCTACGCCAGTACGAAGTTCAAGGTATCGAAGATCGCCTATAACGAACGCCGCGAAATCTGTGACCTGGTAATCGTCGACCGGAACAATAAAGTCCGCTTCAATATGAACGGACACGCACCGGCGCCACAAGCCACACAGAGCGCCACGAACGGGCAGAACGCCCAGGGTGGACAATCTACCAACCAACAGCAAAGAACCGCACCACAACCGCAAAACAGCGCCCAGACAGGCGGCGCCGCGTGTCCCGTGTGCGGCGGCCCTATCAGCGAAGCTGAACGCCGCTATTCCATGAACAAATTCGGCCGTGAAATGTGCCGCGCCTGTCAGAAAAACGCGTGAAAGGTGGTGTCATAAATGCCCAGCCGCATTTTGAAAGAATCAATATGTACGTCTGAAAGTCTGGCGTACTTATCGGCGGAAGCCGAAGTCCTGTTCTATCGTCTGATCGTAAAAGCGGACGACTTCGGCCTGTACTACGGAAGCCCGAAAATCCTTGCTTCCCTTCTCTTTCCGCTGAACGTACCGACCGAAAAGAAGGTGTCTTCCTGGCTGGCTGAACTTGTGAACGGTGGCCTTGTGGCTACATACAGAGCCGAAGACGGTCGGCAATACCTGAAACTTCTGTCCTGGGACAAACACCAGAACAGGCGCGCAACAAAACCCAAATACCCACTACCGCAAGAATTTGATAACACTTGCAGTCAAGGGGTATCAAGTGACAATTCTGACACTTGCGCGCAAATGCAAGCAGATTCTTCCGTAAACGTAAACGAAAACGTATTCGAAAACGTAAACGAGAAACGAAAACGAGTATCGGCGCAACGCGGCGCCGGAGTGGACGACACTTTTGACCAGTTCTGGTCAGTCTATCCACGAAAAGTCGGCAAGAAAGACGCCGTGAAGGTCTGGAATCAAATTCGCCCTAACCCAGACTTGACAAACCAGATCGTCCAGGGTGTGGAGCGCTGGAAGCGTTCTGAACAGTGGACAAAGGACGACGGCCGCTTTATTCCATATCCGGCGACATTCCTTCGCGGTGAACGCTGGAACGAATATGACCGCGCCGAAGTCATACCGTCCCCGAAGCCGGCCACCGTCAAGAACTACGACGACGGCGAAGACTTCCTGGACGACGGTGAATAATCATGGCCGACAACATCTGGACGGCCGCTGTCGAAGGTATCGCCGCCAGAGGTAGGGCGAACAATGGCGCCGAAGGCGACTACCGCGACGAAGAAGGCTTCCTGTGCTGTGGCAAATGCCACACCAGGAAAGAAGGCGACATCACGATCGGCGAAAAAACGCTTCGCGTTCCGCACCTGTGCAAGTGCGAATCAGAAGCCAGCCGCCAACGTGAAGCCGAAGAAAAGGCCGCCGAATTCCGGAAGCAATGCGAACGGCTTCGCAAAGACGGGATCACTGATCCGTCGTACCTGTCCCAGAACTTCACCCAGGACGACAACCGCAACGCCAGAATTTCCGACGTGTGCCGCCGCTATGTGGAACACTGGCCGGAAATGAAGGCCGACAATATCGGAATCCTGTTTTATGGCGGCGTCGGGACCGGAAAGTCATTCCTGGCCTGTTGCATAGCAAACGCCTTGATCGACAAACAGGTCCGCGCCAGCGTGACGAACTTTCCCCGAATCCTGAACAAACTTCAAGGCTTCGGCGAAGATAAACAGGAATTCCTGGACAAGCTGTCCCGATATGACCTTCTTGTCATCGACGACCTGGGCGTCGAAAGGGACACGTCCTATTCCGTGGAACAGGTCTTCAACGTCATAGACGCCAGAAGCCGCACCGGAAAGCCCTTGATCGTCACGACAAACCTTTCCCTGGCCGACCTTCAAAACCCGTCGTCCCTGGGATATTCCCGAATTTATGACCGAATTCTGGAAATGTGTCCGATCAGGCTGAAACTGGCCGGAGATTCCAGAAGAACCCAGAACGCACAAGAACGCCGCGACAAGGCGAAGCGCCTTCTGGGGCTTGAAAGGACGTGACAGAGTGAAACACTATAAACTGACAATCCCTGGCCTTCTGCCAGGACTGAACGAATATGTGGACGCTGAACGCGGCGCCAAAGGCAAATACAAGGCCGCCGCCATGAAGAAACAGGCTGAAAACGTAATCGGCTACATGATCAAAACCCAGCTTCGCGGCGTCCGCTTCACCCGTCCCGTGGTGATACATTACACCTGGATCGAACCGAACCGCCGGAGAGATAAAGACAATATCGCTTTTGCGAAGAAGTTCATTCAGGACAGCCTTGTCCATGCCGGCGTTCTTCAAAATGACGGCTGGAAACACATTGAACACTTTACCGATGACTTCGCTGTGGACCCGAAGAACCCCCGTGTCGAAGTCATAATCGAAGAATTTGAAGGAGGAAACAAAAAATGACTGTACGCGCAAAATTGAAAGACCTTGCACCTGGAACCGTATTCAACGCCGGACCGATTGACGTCCGCGTCCTGGAACACTTTGCCGACGGAAGAACCCTTCTGATCGCCGATACCTGTATCGCTGACCGCCACTTCGCGGATCAGCCGTTCAAGACCAGACCGGAAAAGCCGGCCGCAAATCCGAACGACTGGCGCTTCTCAAACCTTAACCGTGAACTGAATACCGAATTCCTGGCTACATTCGACCAGGCCGAAGGCCCTATCCGTTCAAAGGACATCTTGACGGCCGACTGGTCCCTGGCTGACCATGAGGGCGGCGAAGGTTACGGAATTATTCAGGCAAAGATCGCGCTTCTGACGCAAACCATGTATGAGAAATACGCCGATCAGGATCTACTTGAACTTGACGACTGGTGGTGGCTGATCACCCCGTACGCCGGCTACGCGTACCGTGCGCGCAATGTCAGCTCGGACGGCAGTCTGTACAGCGACTTCGCGTACAGTGGCAACTATGGCGTTCGGCCGGCTTTCTTCGTGGAATCTGGGATCACGTTATCCGTGGAGCCAGACCAGGTTGAACTTTCCACTTCCGCCCTGTTGGCCGAATTCACTTCGAAACAGCTTGTCGAAGAAGTCCTTCGCAGAATCGCCGAAGGCCAGGAAGACGGTGACAACGATGAAGAAGACGACTTTTAAGCAATGCGCCGCCGGCGACGTCTTCGAACATCAGGGACAAGCCCTGATCAAGACCACGAAGCCGAACACAGCGGTCAACCTGAACAGTGGCGCCTTCGCGCACTTTCACGACGGTTCCCTGGTGGATAGAAGCGACCTTGTCCTGATCCACCAGGCGGACCTTCCGTCCAAAATGCCGGACAGCCTGAAAGGAGGTCGAAACAATGGGTAACAAACCCGCCCTTCAACTGGAAGTCGAAAAAGAAATGGGCTTCGAAATCGACGAAGACCTGTTCGGATACTTAGAGCATTACGCTAGAAGAAAACTGGAAGTCGCCAACAAAAGCGCCGGCCGCGCCTGGGGCGAAGACGGCTACGGCGACGAATACCTTTCACTTCTGATCCCCGACGTGATCCGCGAAATGGCCTTTTCTGCTTACTGTGACCAACGGTCAGCGGAAAACCTGGCCGCCAGAAAGGCGGTGTCGTAATGAAAAACGAGAACGCCATAATGGACCGCATAAAAGCCAGGATCGCATATCACGCCAACGAACACCGGCACACATACGAAATCGGAAAAGGCGTCATGGACTTCCTGGCGCGCGACCTTCTGGCCGATTTTAAGGCTGCCGGCGGTTTACTTCCGCCGGTAGTCCTGGACGGTGACGTCTATGTCATATACCGCCGAAAACCTGTGAAAGCAAAGGTCATTTTTATCGGAATCAACGCCGACAGACTTTTCTTCTTCAACGTGCTTCGCGGAAATATAAAGGCGAACTTCCAGACGTACCAGTTCACCGAAAACGACATAGGCCGAAGCGTATTCCTTACCCTGGAAGAAGCAGAAAAGGCGGTGGCCTGAATGAAGAAGAAAAAATCAAACCTTCCGAAGTGGAAATATGACTTTTCGTGTAAGAAATGCCGTCATATTCAATACATCAAGGACAAGGCGAAGCGCCGCGACGGTGACTATTGTATAAAATTCATAGAACGGACCGACGCCGGCCTTCCTTCCCCGATTCACGCTGACGACGATCGTGTCGTCCGCTGTGACTGCTTCGAAGCAATTCCGGAAGAAGGTGATTCCGAATGATACCATTTCCGGAAAAGAAATATTCGGTAATATACGCCGATCCGCCGTGGAACTACGCGGCCGGTGGAAAGACGCGAAACGTCGAAAGGCACTATCGCACAATGAAGCCGGAAGACATCTATTCCCTTCCGGTTCAGGATATAGCCGAAGACGACTGTCTTCTATTTCTGTGGGCCACATTCCCGAACCTGGACGTTGCCCTTGAAACGATCCGGCGCTGGGGCTTCCAGTACAAAACAGCCGCCTTCGTCTGGGTGAAGCGAAACCGAAAATCGCCTTCCTGGTTCTGGGGCCTGGGGAACTGGACACGCGCAAACGCGGAAATCTGTCTTCTGGCCACAAAAGGCAAACCGAAGCGCGCGTCAGCGTCAGTCCATAGCATAATCGACGCCCCGATCGGCCGTCACAGTGAAAAGCCGGCCGAAACCCGTGACAGGATCGTTCAGCTTGCGGGGGGGGGGATCAATGATCGAACTATTTGCAAGAAAGACCGCCCCTGGCTGGGATTCCTGGGGCGACGAAGTGGAAGGCGGTGAAAACGAATGACAAGACTGAAAAGGTTCAAGATCGGACTGTTTACAATCACCCTGGGAATGGTCCTGGTGGGCGCGTCCTTCGCCCTGGCTGACGATAAAGCAGTCGCCGAAGGAATTATCCTACCGGAAGAATTAAACGAAACCACGGCCATTCTGGCGCCGTCTGTGGCCATTGCAGAAAATGAACCAACCACACAACCGGAAGAATGGATCGACGCCGTGGCGACGGCTTACTGTCCTTGTGAAATATGCTGCGGAAAATGGGCGCTGAATCGCCCTGACGGTATCGTCTACACGGCCAGCGGAGCCATAGCCGAAGAAGGCGTCACAATCGCGGCCGATTGGTCCGTCTATTCGCCAGGCACTATCCTTTACATAGAAGGCATAGGCGAACGAACCGTCCAGGATCGCGGCGGAGCCATAAGCGGTCAGAAGATCGACGTATTCTTCAATAACCACGAAGACGCCCTTCACTTCGGCCGCCAGGAAATCCGAATCAAAGTTATTTCTGATACAGAGAGGTAAAACGATATGGAAATCAAAACACTTGTAGCGAAAGCACATGAAAACGCCGTGAAACACGGATTCTGGGAACCACCCCTTCCTTTTGGAACAGCGATCGCACTGATTCACAGCGAACTTTCCGAAGCCCTGGAAGAAGAACGCAACGGGAACCCCGACATCTGGTTCGCTTGTAACGAAAGCGACAACTTTATTTGCACCCCACAAGACGAAACCGAATGTCTTATGTACGGCAAAGAAAGCCTTTGCAAGTACAGAAGCAGAAAGCCCGAAGGCGTGGCCGTCGAACTGGCTGACGCGGTGATCCGGATCGCGGACCTTTGCGGACACCTGGGAATCGACCTGGAAGAAGTAATCGAAATCAAAATGGCCTACAATGAAGGCCGCCCGTACAAACACGGAAAGAAATTCTGATCCCGAAGGGAGGAAACACAATGAATCAGTGTCAACTTATGGGGCGCCTGGTACGCGACCCCGAACTGAAATACACGCCACAAGGAACGGCCGTCACGTCGTTCACCCTGGCCGTCGACCGCCGTTTCAATCGCGACAAGGCCGACTATATCAATATTATCGCGTGGCGCCAGACTGCTGAATTCGTCGCGAAGCACTTCACCAAAGGCCAGCGCGTCGCGATCGTCGGAAGCATACAGACACGATCCTGGGAAGATAACGACGGCGGCAAACACAAGGCCGTCGAAATCGTCGCCGATTCTGTCTATTTTGCGGACGCCAAAAAGGAAAGCGCCGCCGGAAGCTACGCCGAAAGCGCCATGACGTCCGAAGGCTTCGAAGTGACCGACGAAGATATTCCGTTCTGAAAATAGACTGGGGAAAGGCGGTGAAGATACATGGACAAACCCAAAGAAAGCAAAGTCAGAACAAGGGTCATGGAAATCCTTCGGAACCATGATCAGGAAGCGCGTGTCATAGAAGCACAGATCGCCGCCGAAAAGGAAGCCCTGGAAGCCGACCTGGAATTCATTCTTGAATCGGCTTACCCGTCCAGTCAGTTATCCGACGCCGGCGTCCGCGTCCAGTCTTCACCTGACCCAGACGGAAGACTGGTTCGCATGGTCGACAAGCGCGACCGAAGAAGACAAAGAGCAAACGAAGCGATCGGCAATCTGGAACGCCAGCTTCAACAGATCACAGAGGTTCAAAACCTGGTCTATACCCTGGACACCCGTTCGAAATGCGTCCTTCTTGCCCTGTACTATCCTTACAGGTCATACGACGAAGCGGCCGAATTCCTTCAAGTCGAAAGGACAACCGTCTATCGACAAAGAGAAATCGCCCTGAACAGGCTTTTCGCCAGGGCTGAACGGTCAAAAGCCTTCCACGAATAAAAATTTATGCAACTATGTGCAACTGTTTGCAACTACTTGCAACTATGTGCAACTGTCAGCAAGAAAAATATATGGTATAACATCATTGTGGACTTGCGCGTCCACCCTCCTATTGATATAGGGTACAGGAAGACGTTCCTTCGGGAGCGTCTTTTTTGTACCCGAATTCAAAGGAAATACCGAAAATCAGAAAGGAAGGTGTGAATCATGGCAAAGCTAACGCCGAAACAAGCCCGTTTCTGTGAAGAATATCTGGTCGACCTGAACGCGACCCAGGCCGCGATCCGCGCCGGATATTCTGTCGAATCGGCTGGAAGTATCGGAAGTGAAAACTTGACAAAACCTGAAATTCGCGCGCGCATAGAAACCGCAATGGCCGAAAGGTCCAAAAGAACCGGAATCAACGCCGACCGCGTTCTTCGGGAACTGGGACGAATCGCCTTCGTGAATCCGAAGGACGTCCTTGACTTACAGACTGCGGAAGTGAAGCCGGACACCAGCGACGACGATCTGGCGGTTATCGCCGGAATGAAGGTCAAATATGTCCCACATAAGGACTTTGATGAAAACGGCGATCCTGTCATTGAACAGGCGATCGAACGTGAAGTCAAACTATGCGACAAACTGAAAGCGCTTGAACTTTGCGGTCGTCACCTGGGAATGTTCAAAGACAATCCCGAAGCAAATGTCCCTGTAACGGTGGTGATCAATTATGACTACGGCGGCGAAGATTGAATTCAAGGCGGCGGCACAGTTTAACCCTGTCTTCCGCCCCGTCAACGAATGGCGCGGTCGATATAGGATTCTGAAAGGTTCAGCCGGTTCCGGAAAGTCTGTGAATATCGCCCAGGACTATATCGCGAAACTGTCCGATCCGGCCTACACCGGCGCGAACCTTCTTGTCGTGCGAAAGATTGAAGAAACAAACCGCGACAGTACCTTCGCCGAATTACAAGCGGCAATATATAGAATGTTCGGCCCCTATGCTGACCGCTTCTGGAAAGTGAATCTGAATCCGCTTGCGCTGGAATGTAAGATCACCGGAAACAGAATCATTTTCCGCGGTGTCAAGGATCAGCGACAGCGTGAAAAGGTGAAGTCGATCACCTTCAAGAACGGGAAACTGGTCTGGATATGGTGCGAAGAAGCGACAGAACTTCTTTCCGAAGACGTCGACATTCTGGACGACCGTCTTCGTGGTAATCTGAACGAACTGAATCCGAATCTGTACTACCAGATAACAATGACGTTCAACCCAGTCAGCGCGACACACTGGATCAAAGGTCGATACTTCGACAAGGCTGATCCGGACGTCCTGGCCCACCATTCAACATATAAGACAAACCGGTTCATAGACCCAGCCTATTTTCGCCGTATGGAACGACGCAAGGAAGAAGACCCAGAAGGCTATCGCGTCTATGGCCTGGGCGAATGGGGCGAACTGGGCGGCCTTATCCTGACGAACTTCGAAGTCCACGACTTCAAGACCGGAAAAGACAACTTCGACGCCTTCTATTATGGCCAGGATTTCGGCTATAACCACGCGGACGCCATTCTGGGCGTTGGCTGGAAAGACGGCGAAGTGTATATCTGTTCTGAAATCTATGTCTTTGAAAAGGACACCGAAGAAATTATCAGTCTGGCCAAACAGAACAAAGTCGACCAACGTATCGAAATGTTCTGCGATTCCGCTGAACCGGACAGGATCAAGACATGGTCAAAGGCCGGCTTCCGCGCTTACCCTGTGAAGAAAGAGCCTGGAAGCGTGAAAGCACAAATCGACTGGCTGAAAGGCCGGAAAATCCACATTCACCCGTCATGCGTGAATGTATTGAAAGAAGTCCAACAATGGAAATGGAAAAAGGACCCGACGTCCGGTCTTTACATAGACGAACCGGTCGAATTTATGGACGACGCTATGGCCGCCCTTCGCTATTCGGTCGAACGTCTTCGTCGTGGTTCTTCTATCGAAGTATTGAAGTGAGGTGTAAAAAATGGCCGAATTATCTGTTATGGACCGGATCAATATGATTCTGTCTGACCCCGAAAAAGCTACAATGACGCTGGCCCAGATCGTCAGCGAAGAAATACGCGAATTCAAGGCGTCCCCTGAATACGCGATCATGCTTGAAGCTGAATCCTATTACAGGAACCGAAGCGACGTCCAGCGAAAGACGGTTGACGTTGCGAACCGTTCAAACACGAAGATCGAACACCCGATCTTGAAGAAACTTGTCGACCAGAAAGCGAACTACCTTCTGTCGAAGCCCTGGACGGTCGACACCAAAAACAGCGCATACGGCGAAGCATTGACGAAAGTCTTCGACCAGACCTTCCGCCGGAAGATTAAATCCCTGGGGAAGGGCGCGATCAAGTCAGGTATTGCCTGGATTCAACCCTATTTCAGGGACGGGAAACTGGCATTTATGCGTATTCCTTCGACCGAACTTGTCCCTTTGTGGCGCGACGCTGAACGAACGGAACTGGACGCCTTTATTCGATTTTATGACCAGGTCATTTATATCGGAACCAGGAAACACATAATCACACACGCCGAATTCTGGTGGCCTGGTGGTGTGAAATGGTTCAAGACGGACGCCTTCGCCGGAACCGGCGCCGGAAACTTCTATGTCGACAAAGAACACGGCGACGAAGCGTCTGACTATACGGAACCACACTTCGTCGTTGACAATAAGCCGTACAACTGGGAAGAGTGTCCGATCGCCTGGCTGAAATACAACGAAGAAGAACTTCCCCTTTGCTATTATATTAAGGACCTGATCGACGACATCAACTGGCAGACGTCCGTCACTTCCGACGTTCTTCGCGACGTGGCGAAGTTTATCTATATTCTTCGTAACTATGGCGGACAAGACCTGGCCGAATTCTTGAAAGACCTGAAAGAACACATGGCGATCAAGGTCACGTCTGACGGTGGCGTGGATAAATTACAGGCCGATCTAAATATCGACGCTGTCATGGCCTTCCTGGACAAACAGCGCCGCGATCTGTTCGACTTTGCGGCCGCTGTCGATACAAAGGACCCTGACCTGGGGAACGCCAGCGGAACGGCGATCAATTTCCGTTATATGGACCTTGACGCTGACTGTGATTCCCTGGGAACAGAACTGAAAGACACATTCCGTCGTCTGAAACTGTTTATTGACGTTTACTTCCAGATCACCGGCCAGGGCGACTTCACAAACGAAGAATTCGATATTGTCTTCAATATGGACCTTCCGGTCAACGAAACAGACATTATCAACAACGCCGTGAACAGCAACGGTCTTCTGTCGAAACGAACGATCCTTCAAAATCACCCGTGGGTCACAGACGTCGACGAAGAACTGGCCAGAATCGACGAAGAAAAGAAAGCCGCTATGGAAGAATACGGCGACGGCCTTTTCAATCACGCTATGGGCGCCGACGACAGCCAGGAAGGCGGCGACAGCGCCGGCCTGAATGGTGGTGACGGCAATGACGAATAATGAAGCATACTGGACAGAAAGAGCCTTGAAACGCGCCGAAGAAGCCTACCTTCACGACGCGGCATTGACGGCGAAGCTGTTCCAGGAATACGAATCCGCCGCGAAGGCTATCAAGCGCGAAATCAGCGCCTTCTATTCGAAGTACGCTGGCAAGTATGGCCTTACATACGATCAGGCCGTCCGTCTTCTGAACCGGAAGGAATTCCAGGAATGGAAAGCAAGTCTGGCGGAATATGTGGACTATATCGCTACGATCCAGGACCCGAAGGTCAAGGCGCTTCTGACGGCACAACTGGACGCCCTGTCGGCGAACAGTTCTATTTCCCGACTGGAAGCCCTTCAAGGTCAAATCGACCTGATCCTGAATGACCTGTTTGACAAAGGTGTCGCACAAATGAAGAACCAGTTCGGCGACGACTTCGTCGAAGGTTATTACAAGAAATGTTATGACCTTCAATCCAGGGCCGGATTCTTCAACGAGATCGCAAAGATCGACTATGCGGCCATTGAAAACGTCGTTTCTTATCCCTGGTCCGGCGCCATGTTTTCCGATCGCCTATGGCAGAACAAACAGGCGCTTCTTTTCAACACCAGGGAAGTTCTGACCCAGGGACTTATCCAGGGAAAAAGCGTGAACGTCATGTCTTCCGCCCTGGCGGCCAAAATGGGCCAGTCCTACAAGAACGCCGAACGCCTGGTCAGGACAGAAACCGCGCATATTCACGCGGAATCAGATCGGGCCGCATACAAAGAAGCCGGCGTCGAACAATATGAATTCATGGCGACGCTGGAAGTCCGAACCTGTGACGTCTGCGGAAGCCTGGACGGGAAACACTTCAAAGTCAGCGAAGCGAAAGTCGGTGTCAATTATCCGCCGATACACCCGAATTGTCGGTGTACTACGGTAGAATATGACCCAGACGACGCCCTGGACTGGTATAATTCCGGTCAACCTATGCCGAAAGCCAAAACTTACGAAGAATGGTACGACGAACAGGTGGCCAGGAACGGTCAGGGATCGGTTGAGGTTGAGCGACAAAAGGTGTATAATAGAAAAGCAGACCTGGAACAGTTCGAAGCCTATTCCGAACGCCTGGGCGCTGACGCACCTTCTGACGTCGACACCTTCCAGCGCTTGAAATATAGCAAGCCCGACGAATGGTCCGACCTAAAAGGCCTTTATTCTTACAAAGGGCGCGTTCCAGAAGCGACGAAAGCCGACTTCCAGACGTACAAGAAGATCAAAGCTACCGGCATATATGGAACCGTCAGAGTTCCGGCCGCGAAGATTGATACTTCCGCCCTGACGCTTGACGTCGCACACATAAACGAGCGCCGCCACGGTGTCACCCAGGAAGAAGCCGTTTCCTACATTAAGAACGCGGCGTTTTCCCTGAAAAGGCGCCACTGGACCGGTGAAACCTTCCTGAACTACTATTCAGAAGAAGGCGCTTCGTATGTGCGGACCAGCGACAACGTGATCCGGACTTCCTTCAAGAAGGACGAATTCGACAAAAAGACAAAATCTGCTATGGAGGTTTTGAAGAATGGAGAATAAAACTGTTTTCTGTCCTGTCCTTCAAAGACAGGTCAACGGCGACGACTGCTTCGATATTTCAATGGTCGCCGAAAAGACAACCCCCGACAGGTTCCTTCCGAAGGACTTGAAGCCGGAAGACTTCACGGACGACAAGAAGGAAATCTGTTTGAAATGCAAATATCACCCCGAATAAGCGTCGATCGGATATTCCGACCGGCGTTTTCTTATGCGTTGAATCAGACATCACCCTTTCGGTGGTGTCTTTTTCATATACAAAAACAGCCGCACCCGTCCGGCGACCAGGCGGAACCGCAAAGCGTGTGGAAGTCACGGTAAACACAGCGGAAAAGAAAGGAGCGATCACACATGATCATTGAAGGAATCAAAAATCTTCTGGGCGAAGACCTGACGAAACAGGTTGAAACAGCGCTGAAAGGAAAAGGCAAAGACGGAAAGGACGTCGATCTGGTTATCGGAAACGACGGAAGTTTCGTTCCAGCCGAAAAGTACAACGGCGCCAATAGCGGCAAGACCAGCGCAGAAAACGCATTAAAAGCCGCCGCCGAAGCGTTGAAGGCAATCGGCGGAAGTGGCGATCCGGCCAAGATCGCCGAAGACGTGAAGACGGCCCAGACCACAATCACAACCCTTCAAACCAACCATGACGCCGAAATCAAGAAGATCAGCAAGAACGCCGCCCTTCGAATGGCCCTGAACGGAAAAGTCCACGACCCTTCGGACATTATCGGCCTTCTGGACCTTGAGAAAATCGACGTCGACGACGCCGGCAATCTGAAAACAGACCTTGACGGCCTTTTGAAGCCTATTAAGGAATCGAAAGCCTATCTGTTCACAGAACCGGCGAAACCTGGCGCCCCTGAAATCAAAGGCGCAAAGCCGGCCGAGCCTGGCGCCCCTGGCGCACCGGCCGCAAAAGCAGACGGCCCCGTTTGCTTGTAAAAACACATAAACCAAAATCAGAAAGGAATGATTTACAATGGCAAGAACAAAAGCAATCAGCCTGATCCAGTCCGGTTCTACGAAGGTAGACCTTGCCGAACTTTCCGGCCTTGTGATCAGCAACATTCAGAAGGACACCCTTTCCCAGGGCTTGAAGTCCCAGGCGTACACTGGCAATCCTGCCAGCGGTTCCGTCGAGTTTAAGCGCTTCAAGAACAGCGCTTCCCAGCCTTACGGTACGGCAAGAACTGCCGGCAAGGGCGACGCGATCACCGTTCCGCCTACTACCGTAAACCTTAACACCCACAAGGAGATCGTCGAAGAAGCCGCAAAGTTCGACCTTGACACTTTCGGCGTCGGAAACATCATGGCCAGACGTGCCGACAACCACGTCGACACTGTGGCGTCTGAATTCGATACCGCCTTCTTCGCCCAGGCAAAGGCCGAAGGTACTTCCTACACGCCGGCCAGCGACGCCGGAATCGAAGACCTTCTGGAAGGTATCATTCAGACTTTGGAAAGTGTCAAGAACGATTATGTTCGCGGCGTTCCCCGTAACATGATCCGCCTTGTCCTTGATCCTCTTACCTACGGCAAAGCCAGAAACTACCTTGACAAAAGCACCAACAACGCCAACGTGGACACGGCCGCCGAAGACTTCGCTATTTTCCACGGTGTAAGGGTATATTCTTCTATCAATCTGCCTGTGACGTCCGAAGCGACTTCCGACAGTAAGACGAAGACCACTACGGTTCACGCTATCGCCATGATCGAAGGCGCTATCGCACAGCCGGCGGTTATCTATCCTTACAAGGAGCCTGAAAAGATTCCTCTTTCCAACGACTATGGCGTGTCTATGTTCTTCGACTACGGCACGAAGGCCCTTACCCCTGACCTTATTTTCTGGTATGGAACTTCCGTCACTGCGTAAGTGACGGAACCTTTATAGGAGGTAGCAACATGAACACAAAATTCAAAAGTATTGTAACCGGCGCGATCCTGGAACCGAATTCCGAAATGGTCGCTGAACAGCTTCGAAAGAATCCTTCCTTCGTTGTCTATGACGGCCAGGAAGCCGCACAGGGCGACGAAAAGCCCCTGTCGAAGATGAACAAGGACGAACTTCTGAAAGTCGCCCAGGACGCCGAAATCGCGGTTCCTGACGGCGCCACAAAGGCGGAGATCGTCGAACTGATCAAAGCCGCACAGGGCGACGAATAAAGCGGAACCGCCGAAAGGTGGTGGAACTATGTTCGAACAGATTCTTTCGTCCCTGGACGGCCTGACTGATCTTGAACGTGCGGACGTCCTTCGCGTTCTTATGTCGAAGGACAGCCGCCTTTCTAAGGTCAAGGCCCTTCTGGGAATCACAACGACGGATCAGGACGACGTTCTGGAATTCGTTATTCAGACAGTCGAAGATATGATCCTGTCGTACATCAATCAGGACACCCTTCCGCCGCGTCTGGAAAACGTCTTGATCGTCATGTGTGTCAGCTATTACAAATCGGCCGGACTGGGAACCACGACGGCCGCCGTCGGTCCTGTGGCGTCTGTGAAGCGTGGTGACGTCCAGACTTCCTTCGCCACCGGTTCCGGTTCTTCCGGATCGGCGAACACCTTCAACCTGGGAACAGACAGCGGCGACTTCTTCGGGTGGAAAACTGTCCTGAACGAATATCGTGTGTTAAGGTGGTGATCCTATGGCCTTCGGAAACGCAAGCGCTGAACGCGCCGCAATCGAATTGACCTACGAAGACACCGCCACCGTGAGCCGTACAACGTCACAGAGAGGGAAAAACAACATTTCAACGTCTTCCACTTCTGTGATTTACGACGGTATCATTTGCGCGCTATCGTATACAGGTTCAGACAATAGCAGACAGACGGACGCACAGAACAACGTCGATTATGACGCTGTCATTTTCGCCAGTCCGGACCTTCTGGTCCTTCCTGGTGATACAATCGTCGTAAAACGGTTCGGACGGGACGATCCTTCCAGTGGTCGAAACCTGACCTTCGAAGTGATCGGCCGTCCTTCCGTCTATGCGACACATCAAGAAATCAAAGTAAAGGACGGTGATCTGGCGTGAGCGTGGACAATTCTGAACTTTTGGCCTTCCAGAATCAGATTCAGGCATTGAAAGACGACATTCCTGAAATAATGGACAGTCTGGCCGTCGGCGAAGGACGCTACGCGCGCGACCAGGCCCGTAAAATCTGCAAGGAAGAAAATATCGTAAACACTGGCGACTATCGACGCAACTTCAAAAGCGGAACAAAGGCGATCCGCGCCGGTAATTCGTACAAAATCGACGTCTTCAACAATCTTGACTATGCGAAGCCGCTTGAATACGGCTTCCGAAGTCACTTCGTTCCTGGCCACTGGGAGGGAAATTCCTTCAAGTACCAGAGAAACGACCCTGACGGCGGAATGTACGTCGGACCGGCCGGCGGCTATGTTCGCGGTCATTTCACCCTTCGGCGCGCTATAAGACGCACGAAGACAACCCAGGCGGCACGACTGAACCGAAAAATGGACCGGATCATTCGTCAACGCATGAACGGAGGTGGCACAGAATGACGCTGAACAACTTCCTTGAAGCTGTCGCCGAAAAACTTGTCGGCCTGTGGCCCGATCGACACGTATTCGTCAATGAAATCCCGAAGGATTCTGACGGGAATTTCTTCGTCGGAATTATCGAAGCGACACAGGAAAAGAAACTGGATCGGCGCCGCCGGCGTCATGTCCAGATTGAAGTTCTTTATTTCCTGGCGTCGAAGGATAACCTTGACTTCAACGAATGGTCCGAAAAAATGCTGGACGAATTCGAATCCCTGACTGTGGTCGAAACAGAAAGCCGTTCCCGACTGGTTCGCCTGACGAACGTCACGGCCAGAAAGGACGACGACAGCCGCGTCTATCAGTTTCTTTTTGACGCGGACTTCTACTTTGTGATCACGCCGGAAGCGATTCCGACTATGTATTATCTGGACCAGGACAACACAATCAGATCGGAGGTAATCGAATAATGGCAACAAAGAAAAAGGCTGATTCCGTTGACCAGGCGGAACCTACTTTCAGCAAAGAACAACTGGTCAAATCCGAAACGCTGGGCCTTCCCAGGGACGCCGTGGCGGCAATCCTGAAAGACGGTCAGCAGTATACACGGGAACAGGCGATCCAGCTTGTGACCGAATTTCTTGAAAGGAAGGTGTAACCTATGCCTATTGGTGGTGGTACTTTCACAGTACAGAACAAAATTCTTCCTGGCGCTTACATTAACTTCGTAAGCATGGGAACCAACGCCAAAATGGGAAGCCGTGGCGTCGCCGCCCTTCCCCTTGAACTTAACTGGGGACCTGACGACAAGGTCTTCACTATGACCGCAACCGACTTCAACGCGACCAGCTTGAAAGTCTTCGGTTACGATCCTACCGACGCAAACATTCTTCTTGTCCGCGAAGCACTGAAACGCGCGAAGTCCCTTTTGATCTATCGCGTAAACGGTGGCGGCGCAAAGGCCAGCGCAACCGTCGGCGGAATGACTGTCACCGCGAAATATGGTGGCACACACGGAAACGACATCATGGTCGCCGTGATCACCAACGTCGACGACGCGACAAAGGTCGACGTCGTGACCTATCTTGACGGCGTGGTTATGGATAGCCAGACCGTCGCAAAATCCGGCGGCGCCGCTTCCCTGGTAGCGAATGACTTCGTAACCTTCGGAACGGCGGCAACTCTTACGGCCGCAACTGCAACCGCCTTGACCGGTGGAACGAACGCCACTGTCAACGCCGCAAAGCACACGGCCGCCCTAAACGCCTTCGAAGTCGAATCCTTCAATGTGATCGGCTATCCTGGCACGAATACCGACGTCAAGGCCCTTTATGGCGCCTTTGTGAAGCGTCTTCGTGACGACGAAGGAAGAAAGATCGTCGGCGTCCTTTACGACTACGACGGCGACAATATGGGCCTGATCAACGTCAAGAACGGCGTTATCCTGGCCAACGGAACCACATTGACCGGCGACAAGGCCGTCGCCTGGGTGACTGGCGCTTCCGCCGGCGCGGAAGTGAACGAATCCCTGACAAATACGGCCTATGACGACGCTGTGGACGTCGATATTAAATATACGAAGTCCCAGTTCGAAGCCGCTATCAAGGCCGGCGAATTCACATTCTACGCCGACAACGGAAAAGCCCGTGTCCTGACGGACATTAACAGCCTTGTTACAATCGGTCAGAATATGTCTTCCGACTGGACGTCGAACCGCGTTGTCCGTGTTATGGACGGCTGGGCGAATGACGTCGCCAGAATCTTCGGCGAATCTTATATCGGCCTTGTAACCAACAGCGACACCGGCCGACAGCTTTTCAAGGCTGACCTTGTGGCGCTTGCAAATCAGTATCAGTCGATCGACGCAATCAGCAATTTCAAGTCCGACGACATCACTGTCAACCAGGGCGACGGAAAACGCGACGTCGCGGTCGACTGCGCTTTACAGCCGAACGACAGCATGGAAAAACTTTATATGACTGTCGTCGTAAACTAAGAAAGGGGTGACAGACAATGAAAACTTTGAACGCACCTGATACCATTTCCGGCAAGGAAGGCCGCGCCTATGCGAAAATCAATGGCAACAACGAAGAACTGTTCTACGCGAAGACGATCGAAGCGAACGTCGAAAAGAGCAAATCCGAAATCAAGGCGATCGGGAAGCGTATGACTGGCCACAAGACAACCGGCGCGAACGGTAGCGGTTCCATGACGCTTTACTATATGACGCCGCTTTTCCGCGAAATGCTTCGCCAGTGGAAGGAAACCGGAAAGGACGTTTACTTCGATATGGTGGTCGAGAATGACGACCAGGAATCTTCGGCTGGCAAACAGACGGTTCTTCTTATGGACTGCAATCTGGATTCCGTCGTCCTTGCGAAACTGGACGGCGATTCTGACGACGCCCTGGACGAAGACGCCGACTTCACTTTCGAAGACTTCGACATTCTGACACCGTTCACGAAGTTCTAAGCTATCAAAGGAGGAAAACAAAATGGGTAAATTACAGGAATTCCTTATGTCCAACCAGGACGACATTCAGGCAACAGCGGAAGTCACGGTCAGCGGCTTCCCTGTTCCTTTCACGATCAAGTCGATCACCGAAGGCGAAAACAAGGCCATTCGTAAGTCTTGCCAGAAAATCACCTTCGACAAGAAGACACACCAGAAGACCACGGAAACGGATCAGGACCTTTACAATAACCGTCTTGTGATCGCGTGCTGTGTGGACCCGAACTTCAAGGACGCGGAACTTCAAGCGAAATTCGGTGTCATGGGCGCCGAATCCTTGATCGACGTCCTTTTGAAGCCTGGCCAGTTCGTCGATCTTCTTCTGGGTGTCCAGGAAGTCAACGGCTTTTCTGACGACGTGAACGACCTTCGCGAAGAAGCAAAAAACTAATCACCGGTGGAGGTGTGGACGCTGACGCGGACGGCGAAGCTGTCTACGCACATTACGCCTTGCACCGGTTGAAAATCCTTCCCAGTACGCTTGTAGCCCTTCCCCTTCGGGAACGGGCTTTTATTTATGCTTCGATTGACCTTCAAATCGAAAAGGAAAAGAAAGAAGCACAAAAAGCGAAACGGAAAGGCAAGAAAGGAAGGTGATGAACCGTGGCCGGTGTCGCTACACAAATGACCATTCGCGACGGTATGACTTCGAAGCTGAACCGAATCTTTCAGGCAGTATCGAGGACAAACCGCGCCCTGGAAACCACGGACGCACTGTCGGACCAGGTGAACCCTGGGGCCAACTTTGACAGGGCGGCTTCGGCCGCCGGTCGCGCTTCCGGCCAGGTTGATAATTTCAACAATCGCCAGCGCCAGTCAGAGGAAGGCGCCCGAAAGGTCGCTTCCGCCTGGGGCCTTGTAAAAAAGGCTATTGGTTCAGCCCTGGCGGCGATCAGTGTCCAAAAGGTGATCGAACTTGCGGACAGTATGACGTCGACCAGGGCCAGACTGGACATAATGAACGACGGACTTCAAACCACGGACGAATTACAGTCTATGATTATGAAATCCGCCAACCGGTCCCGCGCCGCCTATCAGACAACGGCTGACGCCGTTTCGAAAATGGGTATCATGGCAAAGGACGCCTTTTCAAACAACGACGAATTGATCAAGTTTACAGAATTGATCAATAAACAGTTCACGATCGCCGGCACTTCGGCCGCCGGTATCGACGCGGCTATGTTACAGCTTACACAGGCCATGTCTTCCGGTGTCCTTCGTGGTGAAGAATTGAACAGCGTCTTCGAACAGGCGCCGACAATCATTCAGACGATCGCGGACTATCTTGACGTACCTATCGGCAAAATTCGCGATATGGCCGCCGACGGTCAGATCACTTCGACGATCGTCAAAAATGCCATGCTGGCGTCTGCTGACGAAATCAACGCGAAGTTTGAAGCTATGCCTATGACCTTCGCCCAGGTCTGGACAATCGCGAAAAATATCGCCCTGGAAGCCTTTACGCCTGTTATTCAGGCGATCGGTTCCGGCGCACAATGGATTTATGACAACTGGTCCACTATCGCCCCGATCTTCTGGGGCCTGGCCAGTGCCGCCCTTGCCTATGCTGTGGCGCTGGGAATCCAGACGGCCGCAACCTGGATCGCTGACGGAGCCGCGAAGGCTTTCTTTACGACGCTTTTGACGAATCCGCTTTTCTGGATCGCCCTTGCGGTCGGCGTTGTCGTCGCCGCGCTTTACAGAATGATTCAGGCTGTCGGTGGCGTGAAAAACGCCTGGGAAATCTGCAAAGCGGCCCTTGTGGTCGCCTGGGCGGCCTTGAAGGTGGCGTTCTTTGCAACCTATAACTGGATCGCGAACCTGATTGACAAGCTGAAACTATGCTGGCAAAGGGCCGGCGTGGCCATAGCCGGATATATGGGCGATATGAAAGTAAACGTCCTGACAATCCTTCAAAATATGGTCAACGGCGCGATCGACATCATAAACAAGTTTATCGGCTTACTGAACAAGATTCCTGGTGTCAGCATTGACGCGGTCGAACAAGTAACCTTCGCCACGACAGCAAAGGCAGAAAACGAAGCCGCGAAGCAAGCCAGAGCCGACGCCTTGAACAAGTACGAATCGGACATCAAGGCCGCACAGGCCCAGCGTGACGCCACCTATTCGGCGGCGAAGAAAGAACTTGCTGACGCTACGGCCGCACTGTCTAAGACCTACGCCAACGCCAAAGCGGAAGCCGCACAGGCGAAGTCTGACGTCGGCGCCACGGACTGGAATGTCGACGGGACAAACGACGTCGGGAAAGTCGATTCCGTGGGATCGGTCGGAAAAATTGACAGCGACGTAAATATCGCCGATGAAGACCTGAAATTCCTTCGCGACGTGGCCGAAATGCGCTATGTCCAGAACTTCGTCACCTTGACGCCGACTGTGGCTGTCGAAGCCCAGATCAGCGAAAAGGTCGACGTCGACGAAGTCGTCGAACGAATCGAAAGCAAGCTGGAAGACGAATTCACAGCGGCGGCGGAAGGAGTGTATAACTAATGAGCAACTACCGAATGACACTAATCGTCGGTGGACGGGAAATCAACATTCCCGTCCTTCCGGCGAAACTGAACGTGTCTTCGCCTGGGAAAAATGAGCGTGTAACAGTGCTTGACCTGGGCGAAGTCCTTCTTTTACGTAAAAAGGGCCTTCGGATTCTGTCCTGGGAAAGTTTCTTTCCGGCCGATTCCGCGCCGTACACTACCGGACAGGTTCGGGACCCTATTTCTATTATTCAGGCAATCCAGAAAGCCAGGGACAGCAAAACGCCGGTCCGCTTCCTGATAACAGGAACAGACCTGGAGTGTAATATTCGAATGGGGATCGAATCCTTCGAATACGAAGAACGGTCCGGCGAACTGGGCGACCTGTACTATACGATCAAACTGTACGAATGGAAAGACACGTCGCCGAAGAAAATTGTCCTTCCGGAAAAGAAGAACACACCGGCGAAAACCCAGGAACCGGCCAGGGCCGGAAAGCCTGAAAAGAAATCGAAAACCTATACGGTCAAAAAAGGCGACTGCCTGTGGAATATCGCGAAGAAATTCTATGGCAAGGGAAGCGACTATACAAAAATCTATAACGCCAACAAGGGGACGATCGGAAAGAACCCGAATCTGATCTACCCTGGCCAGGTTTTCACAATTCCATAATGGCCATTCGTATTCAATACCAGAATAACGTCACAGGCGCGGCGTTCGATATAACGACGCTTGTCAGTGGCGCGAAATGGTCGACAAAACGGTCCGGTTCCCCCGCTTCCCTGGAACTGACCGCCATTGTCAACGACGAAATACAGTGGAGCCACGGCGGAATCGTCACCCTGTTAGACGATAAAACCGGACTGTTTTATGGCTACGTCGTAAAAATCAGCCAGAACGAAAAGGAACAGGTTCAGATCACGGCTTACGATCAGACCTGGTATTTGAAGAAAAACAAGGACACCTATGTTTTCAAGGGGAAACGTGCGGATCAGGTATTGAAGCAGATCGCCGAAGACTTCAAATTGAAAACCGGAAGCCTGGCAAACACCGGATATTCTATACCGTCTATGATTGAAGACGGCCAGACGCTTTTCGACATTGTCTTGAAGGCTATCGACTACACCCTGATCAATACAGGAAAAATGTTCGTCCTGTGGGATAACTTCGGGAAACTGACCTTGACAGACGTCGAAACGGCAAAACTGGACCTTTTTGTCGGCGACGGCAGTCTGGCGACAGGCTTCACCTACGAATCAGAAATTGATTCCGAAGCCTACAACAAGATCAAACTGGTCAAGGACAACAAGAAGACCGGAAAACGTGACGTTTATATCTTCCAGGATTCTAAAAATATGACCTTGTGGGGTATTCTGCAAGACTATGAAGTGGTTGACGAAGACATGAACGAAGCCCAGATCAAGAAACGCGGCGGACAAATGTTGGAACTATACAACAGACCGAAGCGATCTTTCAGCGTCAGCGCAATCGCGGACCTGTCAGTCAGAGCCGGCCGCGCCTTGTATATCGGGATCGGCGCCGTGGGCGTGAAATCCTTCTTCATAGTCGAAGAAGCCACGCACGACCTTTTGAAAGAAACAATGTCCTTGAAATTAAAGGTGGTGTAATATGGGACTTCTTGAAACTATGAAACAAGTCGCACAAGCGACCAACGACGCCGGTATGCCGACGGCTTTTCTGTTCGGTTCCGTGACGAAGACGTCGCCCTTGACGATCCGCGTCGACAACCGGTTCGACATATCCGGCGACGCTATTGTGGTTATGAAGGAATTCCAGGCCGGCTTCTATCCTACCCACTACCACACCGGCGTCAAGGGTAGCCCTTCCACCGAAGAAAAGTCAGGTGGAAGCGGCGACGCGTCCTTCGCGGCACATTCCCACACCTTGAAAAGCAACTACCAGACCAACACCGACGCAAAGTCCGAATATTATTACGGCCTGGCCGTCGGTGACAAAGTGGTCCTTCTGCGAAATGCTGGCGGACAGGCGTTCCTTGTCCTGGGAAGGGTGTGATTTTATGATACCGAACGCGTTAAACGTAACGATCGGCGAAGACGTGGAGGTTCAGACCGCCGCCGAAGCGCCGACAAGAACATTCAAAATCGACTTCGACGCCGGCCGCGTCGGTGGCTTCTGTGATGAAACGGAAGCCATGAAACAGGCCATTTACAAGATACTGCAAACAGAACGCTTCGAATACCTGATCTATTCCTGGAATTACGGAATTGAACTGAACGCCGTTGTCGGGAAAAGCTTTCAAGTGTTTGCAAGTGAAATAAAACGTGTAATTCGCGAAGCCCTTCTGGCAGACAGCCGGATCACCGACGTCACAGACTTCGAAGTGGCCCAGATTGACAAAAGAACCGCTTCCGTGAAGTTCACGGCCGAAACTATCTTCGGCGAAATACCTATTGAAAGCGAGGTGAACGTGAATGTATGAGGATATGACCTTCGAAAACATTATGGACCGCTGTCTGGACCGCGTGTCTTCTTCTATCGACAAACGCGAAGGTTCCGTCGTATATGACGCCATAGCGCCGGCGGCGGCCGAACTGGCGATCATGTATATCGAACTGGCCTACCTTATGGACCGCGCTTTTCCTGATACGGAATCCGGCGACGACCTGACAAAGAAAGTCCGCGAAAGAAGTATCTTCCGAACACCGGCAACCGCCGCAATTCGAAAGGGCTATTTTGAAGACGGAAACGGCGCCGCTATGGACGTGCCGATCGGAACGCGTTTTTCCGGTGACAATCTGAACTATACCGTCACCGAAAAGATCGCAACCGGACAGTTTCGCCTTCTGTGCGAAACGCCAGGCGCGGCCGGCAACCAGTACCAGGGAAACCTTTTCCCGATCGACTACGTGGAAGGACTGGGCGCGGCCAGACTTGCGGACATTCTGATCAACGGTGAAGACGAAGAAAGCGACGAAGACCTTCTTGACCGCTATATGGACAGCTTACAGGCCCAGGCATACGGCGGAAATAAGGCCGACTACAAAACAAAGGTCGAACTTCTTCAAGGTGTCGGCGCCGTCAAAGTGTTCCCTGTGTGGAATGGCGGTGGAACCGTGAAGATCGTCTTTGTAAATAGCGACTGGGGAATCCCTTCTTCCGACCTTGTCAACAGCGTTCAAACGGCCGTCGATCCGGTTCAGAACCAGGGCGTCGGTGACGGTATCGCCCCGATCGGACACGTCGTCACGGTCGAAGGTGTGACCGGAACCACGATCAACGTGTCTTTCACTCTGACTTTTTCCGGTTCGGCCACCTGGTCGACCGTCGAAACGTCTGTGAAGAAAGCTATTCAGGACTACTTTGACAGCCTGGCCAAAACCTGGGACGAACAAGAAAACCTTGTCGTCCGCGTCAGCCAGATCGAAACGAAGGTCCTGAATGTCGAAGGCGTGATCGACATCACCGGAACCAAAATCAACGGAGGAACACAAAATATTCCCCTGGCTTCAAATGCGATTCCGGTTCTGGGGGTGGTGACAAATGGTTCTTAAAGAATACTGGCCGCGCTATCTGCAAGAACTGATCGAGTTTCAGCAGATCGCCAACGCGGAACAACCCGAATTCGAAAATGCCGTCAGTGACGTAAAATCGGCCGCTGACGACTTTTTTCTGGTGTCCCTGTCCGAATATGGGTGCGAACGCTGGGAAAAGATTCTGGGGCTTTCTGCGGCGCCTGGGGACACAGTACAGGACCGCCGCGACCGAATCCTGATTAAGTACCTGGATCAGCTTCCCTATACTTACAGGACCCTTTTGAAATACCTTGCAACGGTCAGCGAAGACTTCACAGTCACCCTAAACGAAAACGCCTACGATCTATATATCAGAATCCGCCTGGAAGGCTACGCCCAACGCGACGCATTGGCGGCAACCCTGGGACAAATGATTCCGGCGAATCTGGTTCTTCGCTTGCGGACGGATATTCCACAAGACGACCAACCGGCCAAAACGGCCGCCTGTTCCGCTATGGCTACAATGAACCGGCACAAATACACGCCGGCAACGTAAGGAGGAAAAACGAATGGCAAAATTCAAGTCCATTGTCACGGACGGCGGAAGCGAAGCCCTAACGGCCCTTATCGCGTCCGGACAGAAATTGATACTGACACGCGCGGCCGCCGGAAGCGGCGTCGCCCAGGCCAGCCCGAATACACTGACCGATCTTGTAAACGTGGAAAACGTCAGCGCCAACCTGTCCGAAAAGGAACTGGTCGAAGGTTCGCCTTCGATCATGCAAATTCCGGTACAGGTGACAAACGAAGGTCTGGAATCGAATGTCTGGATCAGGGAAATCGGCGTCTTCGGCCTGGACATCAGCGGAAACGAAATTCTTTTCTGCTATGGCTGGCTTGACGGCGAAGACAGTGACAACGTCCTTCCGGCGACAACCTTTGAAGAGGACGCCGACACGGTCCACATTCACGACCTGGCCGTCTTTATCACCAACCAGGAAGCGGCGGCCGTATCTGTCCAGGTGGGCGTCGGTTCCTTCGTGACAACCGCGCAAATGACCGCATACGCCGCGCCTGTGCTTCATACCCAGGCCGCAACAACGATCAACGAAACGACCGGCGAAACCACGGAACAGGTTCAGCGGCGCCAGGACAACGACATTCAGTCGATCCTTGAACAGTTAAACACCGGATTCACCGGAACAACCGTCACACACACTTTCGTTCCTGCACAGCTTCAATACTGGAAAGGCTACGACGGAACAGGAATTCCGGAAGGTATTCTGGATCAATCCCTGAACCGTCTTTATTTATGACCAGAATCGGCGCCACGCCGTCGGAAACGTCTTGCCTTATATCGAACCTATTCACGGAAATTCGGCCCGTCTGTGGCCACTGTGAGGGCGACAGCGTGGTCCTGTGTGGCGTAACCTACGAAGGACAGGAAGAAACCGTCGTCCTTCGTGATTATGGCTTCGACTATTCCGGCGATCCGGAAACCGTCGAAAATATCCGAAAGCGAAGGTGTATCTATGGGAACAAGAAGAAACTACCAGCGGACTTCGAATAAAAATGACAGTCCGCTTCACGTTCTTCCGGTGGCCGAAAAACTGATCGACTACACCCTGGACCTGACCGACAACGCGAAACGCTTTCCGAAGCGCGTCCGTTTTTCGATCACAAACAAGATTCAGGGCCACGTCATGGCCATATACGACGGCTTACTGGAAGCAAACGAAATATTTCCGATCCGCACAGAAGCGGACCGGACAGAACGGCTTCGTTTACAAAGGGCCGCCTTGACCGAGTGCAAGAAACTGCTTCACATGATCGAATTATCGAAGAAGCGAAGCTATATCGACAAGGACACCTTTGACTATTGGACGAAGTTGACCCTGGACGTTAAGTTCATGACCGCAAAATGGTACAAGGCCGAACAGGACACCGCCGAAGCGATCGCCCCGTCGGACCCTATACCGGAAAGCGTGTAATGATATTTAGGGAATGACCTGTTACCCCGTACGCCGGCAACGCGTACAATGCGCGCAATGTCAACACGGACGGCAGTCTGAACAACAACAACGCGTACAATGGCAACAATGGCGTTCGGCCGGATTTGGTGGAAAACGCGACCGAGTAAGGCGAAGAACCTGAAAACAGAGTACCCCAACAAAGGAGGTCATTTCCTTCCGAAGTGCCGGAAAGGCCACGGTAAACACAAGATTGACGACGAATGGCCTTCCTACTGTGACGGCCGGACTGTAAGCGTCAAGGAGGATTTTTATTTTGAGCGAAGACCAGACATTGAATCTTTCTGACTTCGCGAAGGTGATCGACTTTAACAGTCTATATCAATCGTATACAGAAGCGCGCAAAGGTAAACGGTGGAAATATGCGGTCTGCAAATACGAAGTGAACGTCCTTGAAAACCTTATGTTCGTTCATTTCATGTTATCGGCCCACAAATACCGCCTGTCGCCTTATAACTGCTTCATTGTGAAAGAACCGAAGGAACGACTGATCATGTATAACAGCTTCCGCGACAAAATCGTTCAGCACAGTCTTTGCGATAATGTCCTGGAACCGTACCTTTCGAAAACTTTCATATACGACAACTACGCAAGCCAGAAAGGCAAAGGAACGCACTTCGGACTTGACCGCCTGAAATATTTCATGTCGAGGTACTACCGACAGAACGGGGCGGACGGCTGGGTCCTGAAATGCGATATTCGAAAGTATTTTTACAGTATCAATCACGACGTTCTGAAAGAACAGCTTCGCCGGCTTATCAAAGACCGCGACGTCTTGTGGCTTCTGGATATGATCATAGATTCCACCGAAGGACCAGGAATCCCGATCGGAAACCATACTTCACAGTGGTTCGCCGTTCTGTACCTGTCCGGAATGGATCACATGATCAAGGAACGTCTGGGAATCAAAATGTACGGCCGCTACATGGACGACTTCTATTTGATTCACCCTGACAAGGACTATCTTCGTTATTGTCTGGAAGAAATCAAGAAGTATCTGGTCCCTTTAGGACTGGAATTGAATCAAAAGACGGCCATTTTCCCCTTAACCCAGGGAATCGACTTCCTGGGATTTAGGACCTATCTGACCGACACCGGAAAAGTCGTCAGAAAAGTCCGCCGTGAAAGCAAGAACCGAATCCGAAGGAAATTGAAGAAATACCGTCACCTTCTGGACGAAGGCCGGATCGACTTCGAAACGATTCTTCAATCCTATTCTTCGTGGACCGGTCACGCCGAACACGGCAACAGTTACCACTTGATCAGGAAGACGGACGACCTGTTCTTCAACCTGTTCAAGAATGAATTGGAGGGATTAACCTATGGCAAAATTACTATCCGCTTTGCCCGTTGGAAGCGTTGTCAAGTCGACGAACACGAAATACAACGGGAAAGTGATCAGGTGGATCGTGGGAACCCAGGACACAGCCAACGGCCGAACGGGCCTGGTGACCGAGAAAATGATCACTCTGAAATGCTTCGACGCGAAGGAGCCTTCGAACACGAACGGTGACCGCCGAAGCTACGGAAACAACCGCTATTCCCAGTCTAATATTGACCAGTGGTTGAACAGCCAGGCCGCGTCCTGGTATTCCGCGCGTCACAGCTACGACGCACCACCGAATAACGCCAACGTGTGGAGCAACTACAACGAATACGACACCGAAGCCGGATTCCTGTCTAACTTCGAAGCAGACTTCCGAAAAGCTATCCTGGACGCCGTGATCCGTGTCGCAAAGAATACCGTCACCGACGGCGGCGGTTATGAAGACATTACCCGAAAGGTCTTTCTTCTGTCAAATACCGAAGTCGGCCTGTCCAACGAAAATAGCGTGGCCGAAGGGGCCCTGTGGTCCTACTTTTCCAGCGCCGCGCGCCGCCAGTGCTACCCGACCGCCGAAGCCGTCAGCAATTCGGAATATACAAATTCCAGCTTGAACGCGTCTTCTTATTGGTATTGGTGGCTTAGAACCCCGTACGCCGGCTACGCGTACAATGCGCGCTTTGTCTACACGGGCGGCAGTCTGGACTACGACTACGCGTACTATGGCAACAATGGCGTTCGGCCGGCTTTGTATTTGGAATCTGGGAATCTGGTATCCGATTCAACAGACACCGACGGGGCCTATATCTTACAGTGGAACCAGCCGCCGTCTGATCCTTCTTCTATTTCCTACGGCACACCGCAAGCCGGAAACAGCCTGGTTCTTTCGACGGGCGGTTCTACCGATCCGGAGGGCGACGCCATTTCCTACGTCTGGGAAAGGAAGATTGATTCCGGCGCTTATGTCCAGTTAGGGATCACCACGGCAAAGACCTTCACCGACACAGTTCCGACGTCCGGCACAACTTACACGGCGCGCGTGAAGGCAGTCGACGCGAACGGCCTTGAATCCGGTTACTGCACCGGATCGGCAAAAACCATTTCCTACAACACGCCGCCCATGATCAGCGGTTCGGATCAAAACCTGGGCGCAAAAACAGCGCCGTTTACATACCAGTACACGGTCACAGACGCCCAGGCGGCCACGCAAACGATCACGGTCACGGAAAAACTGACCAACGGAACCCAGACGATCACGCTTCGCACCTATACCGCGACCAGCGGCGCCCAGAATACCGTCAACCTGTCCAGTGTATGGCTTCCGCTTCTTTCCGGAACCCACGTCCTGACGATCACGGCCACCGACAGCGCCGGCGGAAGCGCAACGCGAAAGATCACATTCAGCCGCACCGTCAGCCGTATCGCGGCGGCGCGCGCGTTCAATACGGACGCCCTGGTTCAGAAGGTCTTTGTTTCCCTTTATCCGGCGACGATTCCGGCAGACGCAACCCTTCACCTGGAAGTCACGAACAACCCGTTCGACACTTCGCCGGTGTGGGTAGACATCACTGACAAGGCGAACAGACTTGTCCACGTCTTCACGAATACGACCGCCGCGAAAGGCTATGGCCTGGGCTATCGCTTCTATATCACGAAGGGAACCCAGGAAATCGAAATCACCCAGGCGACGATCCGTTTCGCCTAAACGAAAGGAGGAATTCGAAATGTTTGACCCTACACAATGCGAAAGCGTGAGCATGGCCCAGGCAAAAGCCCAGGAAGAACAAAATCCTGTCAATGCCGCCTTGCGCGCGACTTCGATCGCCTTCGTCACTTTGGCCGAAGCCGGCCAGATCGACGACACAACCGCAACGGAAAACGTCAGCCAGTTCGCGTCCTGGGCTTACCCTGTGGCGTATGCTGTCGGCAATATCCGCCAGTATAACGGTGAACTTTTCCGCTGTGTTCAGGCCCACACTTCACAAGCCGACTGGACGCCTGACGCCACCGCTTCCCTTTGGAAGAAAATCGGTGATCCGACGGAAGAATGGCCGGCCTGGTCCCAGCCGATCGGCGCCCATGACGCTTATAACAGCGGCGACAAAGTGTCCCACAACGGGAAACACTGGACATCTAACATTGACGCGAACGTCTGGGAGCCTGGCGTCTATGGCTGGACGGAGGTGACAAAATGACCGAAGGAATCATTGTCGGCATTCTGTCGCTGATCGGTACACTGGCCGGAACCTACTTCGCAAACCGAAAAAGTTCCGCCCTTATTGCCTACCGTCTGGAACTTCTTGAAAAGAAGGTCGACAAACACAATTCCGTCGTGGAACGAACCTTCAAACTGGAAGAACAGGCGGCCGTTATTGAAGAAAAAATCAAGGTCGCGAATCACCGTATAGAGGACCTGGAAAACCGGTGAAATCGCGCAAAAAGAAACGCGAGTTTTCCAAAATCATTATAACCATAGTCGGAGCCGTCACGCTTGTCGTGTCGGCTTTTACTATGGCCGTTGTATGGAAAACAAGCGACACCGCGCCCCTGGCGTATTTGATCCCTTCGGTCTTCGGTGAACTGGCCACCGCGACCGGCTTCTATTTCAGCAAAGCGAAGGCCGAAAACCGGATCAAACTTCGGAAATTATATGGTCCTGAAATCTACAATGACACGAAGGAGGTATAAACGTGTTTAACGCATTACTTGAAAACCTGACAAATATCGGCTGGGCTATGCTGATCTTCCTGTGTGCATACCTGGCAAACGTCGCCTTTTCCCTGTGGTACAACATCAAAATCAGGAAGGAAGACTTCGACCGCGAAAAGCTGATCGCAAGCGGCTTGAAAATCCTTGTTTTCGTCGTTGGCCTGACGCTTCTGTGTACGGCTATTACTGCACTTCCGATTTTTGCAAACGAAGTCGGCTGGACTATTCCTGACGAATACACGGACATTTTCGCCGACCTGGTCATCATTGGCGCCGTTCTGCTTGTGTCCTGTAAATACATCAAGGAAGCCTTCACGAAGTTCGTTGCTATTTTGAACACCGGTTCCGTGGAAAATGTGGAAAACGTACCGGAGCCGGAAGTAACCAACGCCGGAAAGGTCCAGATCGGCTTCATGGCCGGAAATGGAGGGAACGAAAATGAGTAACAGCAAACTTGTAAACTATACGCGCATTTCCCCGAACAAGAACAGCCCCAGAAATCACGCGATCGACACGATCACGATTCACTGTGTCGTCGGCCAGTGTTCGGTCGAAACCCTGGGGAACATCTTCGCGCCAACTTCCAGACAGGCGTCTTCAAACTATGGGATCGGCTACGACGGCAAAATCGGAATGTATGTGGAAGAAAAGGACCGTTCCTGGTGTAGTTCTTCCGCGTCCAACGATAACAGAGCGATCACGATCGAAGTCGCGTCCGATACAAAGCACCCTTACGCAGTCAATGAAAAGGCGTTCGCCGCGCTTCTTGACCTGGTGACTGACATTTGCAAGCGAAACGGGATCAAACGCCTTGTATGGTCCACCAACAAAAAGGACCGTATGAATCACCTGAACGGGTGCAATATGACCGTTCACCGCGATTATGCAAACAAGGCTTGTCCTGGCGACTACCTGTATAAGCGCCACGGTGAAATCGCGGCCGAAGTCAACCGCCGCCTGGGAGCCAGTGCCGAAAAGCCGGCAGAGAATAAACCGGCCACTGGCGAAGTGATCCACACTGTCAAAGCTGGCGAAACACTGTCGAAGATCGCCCAGAAGTACGGGACGACCTATCAGAAGATCGCGGCTTATAACAGGATCGCAAACGCGAACCTGATCCGCGTCGGCCAGAAAATCAAAATTCCGGCAGACACCCAGGCCGCCCAGTCTTTCAAGAAGGGTGATAAAGTAAAGGTCCTGAAAGCTGTCACCTACACAGGGAAAGCCTTCAAGACCTATTATGACAAATATGACGTGATCGAAGCCGACGGCGACCGTGTGGTCATTGGTATCGGAAAGACAGTCACAGCGGCCGTCAATGCGGCAAACCTGAAAAAAGCATAGCGGCAAAAGGAAAGCGGCCAGGGATATTCCCTGACCGCCTTTTTTTATTTTCCGGTGACCATTGAAAGAGCCGACACGAAAAGGTCCTGTCGCGCGACTGAAAACTGATATGTCTTCGATCCGGCCTGTACGACGACAGAGCCGTCGACAGGTGTCACCGCTGTCAATGCTGAAATCTTACATTCGAAACCGGCCTGGTTATGAATGAAGACGATCCGCCTATTCGTTAAAACGATAGCGCCTGAATAGGTTTCTGTCACTTCGCCGTAAACCGTCCGACTGGAACCGCCGCCAGTGCTTACCGACACGCCCTTCGCAACGCGGACACGGACGCCAGCACCGCTTCCGGTTCGGCCGACAGCCTTGTTCTTCGTGACGATCTTCGTCGCCGGCGCGTAATAATGGGCGACTTCGCCTTCTTCCAAAAGAACCGGCGTCCCCGTTACAACAGGAAGTTCGCCCTGTGCGATCGCTGAAATCGCGGTTTCTTCCATGAACGGCGTGTTTCTGGCCACTTGTGCCGCCTGTCTGGCTTCCTTCTGCTTCTTGACCTTGTTCGCACTGAAAAAAAGCCCAACGGTGACAATGGTCAAGACGACGATCCAGCCCCACAATGATACTTCCGGAACCGCGATCGACACAATCACCAGGATCAGATCGACAATCGCGGCCAGGATTCCGAATATAATAGCGACTATTCGCATTATATCCCCCCTTCCTACTTGTAAACTTTATAAGGTTCTGACCTTTAACACAATTATACGTGAAAAATGTGTTAAAAACAAGAATGACGCTGAACATTAACACAAAATTTTCGGGAAGGAGGTCACAACTTGAAAATCTATGACTATAAAGGCCGGAAGAACATCAGCGGAAACAGAATCCGCGAAGCACGATTGAAGAAGCGGCTGTCACAGGCCGACTTCGCCGCCAAACTACAAATAGCCGGAATCACTATGGAGCGCGACAGCGTCAGCAGAATCGAAATCGGAACGCGCTTCGTCGCCGACTATGAACTTATGATAATAGCTGAAATCCTGGACGTAACCGTCGACTGGTTACTGTCCGAAGACTGCGAATAACACAACGGACCACTGGCGAACCTTTGAACCGCCAGGGTCTTTTATTTTTTTGTTCCCCCCTTGACAATATAATACCGGTATTATATAATATTCGACAGAAAGAGGTGACTACACTATGGCACAAGCGCAAATTGAAGCGAACAAACGCTTCCGAAAGAAATCCTATGACCGAATCGAAATAACAGTTCCAAAAGGCGACAGAGAAAAGATCGTTCAAGCCGCCAGCGCGGCCGGTATGAGTGTAAACGCTTTTATCAAAGAAGCACTGGTCGAATATATCGCCCGCACAACCAAACAATAAAACGAAAGCCCTGTCCATGAACGGACGGGGCTTTTTTGCATATCAGGAGGAATCAAAATGAAAAAGCGCAGATTCAAACACCTGTCCTGGACTGACAGGCTGAAAATAGAAACAATGTTAAAGGACAAGCGCCACAAACAGGAAATCGCTGACGAAATCGGCGTTCACCTGAAAACGATCTACAACGAAATCAAGCGTGGCCGTTATATTCATACGAATTCCGACCTGACCGAAGAAGAAAGATACAGTCCGGAAATGGCCGAAGCGGCTTACCGTGAACACCTGGCCGCAAAAGGTCCGGACTTGAAAATCGGGAACGACCACGAACTGGCCCAGCATATCGAAAAGAAAATCGCCGAAGACGGTTATTCGCCGGCCGCCGTCTTGGGTGAAATTAAGGAACAGGGCCTTGAATTCAAAACGTCGATCTGTGAATCGACCTTGTATTCTTATATCGACAAGGGCGTCTTTTTGACTGTCACGAACAAGAACCTTCCTGTCAAAGGCCAAAAGAAACGCCCGTATAACAAAGTCAAGAGGGCGAAGCGGCCGCCGGCTGGAACCAGTATCGAAAACCGCCCGAAAGAAATCGACGATCGCGCGGTCGTTGGTGACTGGGAAATGGACTGTGTCGAAGGCAAGAAGAAAACAAAGAAAACACTTCTGGTTCTGACCGAAAGAAAGTCCAGACGGGAAATCATTCGTCCTATGCGCGACCAGACCGCCCGAAGCGTGGTCCGCGTCCTGGATAGCCTTGAACGTGAATACGGCGCAAATTTCAGCAAAATCTTTCGAACGATCACTGTCGATAACGGTTCCGAATTCGCTGACTGTGCCGGAATGGAAAAGTCCTGTCGCCGCAAAGGCAACAGGACAAAGATATACTATTGTCACCCCTATTCGTCATACGAAAGAGGATCAAACGAAAATGTGAATAGAATGATCCGCCGTTGGTTCCCGAAAGGAACAGACTTCCGGAAAGTCACAGCGAAAGCGATCCAAAAGGTCGAAGACTGGATCAATAACTATCCCCGTGAAATACTGGGCTTCCGGACCGCAGAAGCCGTTTTCCAGGAAGGCGTCGCGTGTCTTACTTGAATTTTTTTATGAATTTTTGCAATTTAGTCTTGACTTTTTCACCGCGATTTATATTTATTTGTTAGTAACGATATTGTAAGTATCTCTTGCAATCATCAGTTCCTCATTAGTTGGGATCAGGAGAACCTTAACCTTTGAGTCTTCTGCCGAAATAACCATTTCCTTGCCTCTTACCTTGTTCTTTACAAGGTCAAGCTTGATGCCAAGGTTGCCCATTTCGTTGCAGATGATATCTCTCATACCCATATCGTTTTCACCAACGCCTGCTGTAAATACGATAGCGTCAACGCCGTTCATCTCAGCAATGTATCCGCCGATGTAGAACTTAACTCTCTGAGCGAAAACTTTAAGCGCAAGCATTGCTCTTTCGTTGCCCTCTTCTGCTGCAGCCTCGATATCTCTGAAGTCACTTGATACTCCTGAAATACCCAGCATACCTGATTTCTTGTTGAGGATTTCATTTGCAACGCCCTGTTCAAGATTTTCTTTTTCTCTGATGTATGTTACGATAGCAGGGTCGATGTCACCGCTTCTTGTACCCATTACAAGACCTTCAAGCGGAGTAAGTCCCATTGATGTATCTATGCACTTGCCTCTCTTGATAGCTGATACCGATGCGCCGTTTCCAAGGTGGCATGTTATGATCTTGAGATCCTCTATATTAACATTGAGCATCTCTGCTGCTCTTTCTGATACATACTTGTGGCTTGTGCCGTGGAAACCGTATCTTCTGATGCCGTATTTTTCGTAGTATTCATAAGGTATAGCGTAGATGTATGACTGAGGCGGCATTGTCTGGTGGAATGCTGTATCAAATACACCGACCATAGGAGTTCCCGGCATTAATTCCTGACATGCTGCAATACCCAGAAGGTTTGGCGGGTTGTGCAGAGGTGCAAGTTCAACACATTCTTCGAGCGCTTTGATTACATCGTCAGTGATAAGTACTGAATGTGCGAATTTCTCTCCTGCATGAACAACACGATGTCCCACTGCTCCGATTTCGCTCATATCTTTAACTACGCCGTGTTCCTCATCCTTGAGCGCATCTATAACGTGACCTATGGCGTCCTTGTGGTCTTTCATAGGCGCTTCTAATACAAACTTGTCCATACCTGTTTTTGTATGGGAAATCACTGATCCCTCCATACCTATTCTTTCAACAAGTCCCTTGCAGATAAGTTCTTCGTTGGTCATATCAAGAACCTGATATTTTAATGATGAACTTCCGCAGTTGATTACTAAAACTTTCATTATATCGTTCCTCCAAATTTTATGTGTATTAATCAAAGAAAATTATACACCCGTATATGTGGCAAAATCAAGATAAGTTAATAATTTAACAAGCGTCCGAAAGTCCGGTTTCTGTTGACACGAACAGCCTGCGGTAATAAAATAACTTTGTATTGGGATTTTAACAGGCAGGTTTTTTATGCTGATAAAAGTACTTTTTTGTATAATAATATGTATTGTTGCCGGCGCCGGCACCGGTCTTGCGGGCATTTCCGCAGCAATGGTAATATCCCCTATACTCATTGCATATCTTGGCTTCCCTGTATATGAGGCCATAGGTATCGCTCTTGGCGTAGATGTTTTTTCATCTGCGACATCATCAGTCACATTTATAAAAAGAAAAAACACAAATATCACGTCCTGCCGCAGAATTCTCATCTGCGCTCTGGTATTCACTGCCGCAGGCAGCGTGCTTTCATCATTTATGCCCGATTCCGTTCTGGGACACGGCATTATATTATGTACTATTGTAATGTCTGTGAAATTTCTGTTCTTTCCGGACGCCAAGCTTCCGGATACAATTACATTTGAACGTCAGACGCAGATGGTTACGGCGGGAAGCTGCGCCGTAGGCGCTATATGCGGACTCTTTGGCGCAGGCGGAGGTATGATGTTTGTAATACTTCTCACCTGTCTTTTAGGCTATGATATCAAAACCGCCCTTGGCACCAGCCTTATAATTATGACACTTGTCGCACTTCTTGGAGCTGTCGTGCATTTTACCGTGGCAGAAAGCATCGACTGGACGGTGTTTGTCATATGTGCGGTTTCCGCCGCTGCAGGAGCAAAGGCCGCCGCTGTTTTTGCCAATTATGCTTCCGTAAAGCTTCTTAACATTATAATGGGTATTGTTTTTTTAATTCTGTGCGCCAGCCTTATAGTCGCAGAATATATCATATAATCAGAATTCTGAATAAAAAACCGCCTTTCCGGGTAATAATAATACGGATATGGCGGTTAATTGTCAGACTCTTCAAACTGTATACTATACACAGCAAAAATATTATATGTATATAACAAAATTCTTATCCAAACCCCTTGATTTTCGATTTGAAAGTGATATATTATATTCATCAAGTAATTACATAGATTGTAATTGGTTTTTTACAATTGATAAATAAATATAAAAGGAGGACTTTAAAAATGTCATTAAATGCAAAAGAATATGTTGCAGGCCTAGTTGAGAAAGCAAGAAAAGCGCAGGCAATTGCTAACAACTTTACTCAGGAAGATGTAGATCTTATTACAGCTGCTGTTACTTATAATCTTACTAAACCTGAAAAGGCTAAGATGTATGCAGAAATGCTGGTTGAAGAATCAGGTATGGGTATTGCAGAAGATAAAGTTGGCAAAATCTACGGTAAAGTATGGGGAGCATACATCCAGATGAAGGACAAGAAGTCAGTTGGACTTATTGACGACAACAAGGAAACAGGTATGCAGACTTATGCTAAGCCAATGGGCGTTGTTGCCGGCATCATGCCTGTAACTAACGGTGAAGCAACTCCTATCGTTAAGTCAAACATGGCACTTAAGACAAGAAATGCTATAATCTTAGCACCTCACCCTAAGTGCAAGAAATTAAACGTTGTTATCGTTGACGAAATCAGAGCTACTCTTAAGAAATTAGGATATCCTGAAGATTTAGTACAGACTTGCGCACCTGAATGGGTTAAGCTGGAAACTTCACAGGAATTAATGAAGCAGTGCGATTTCATACTTGCAACAGGCGGAGAAGCATTAGTTGAAACTGCTTACTCATCAGGAACTCCTGCTATCGGCGTTGGCGTTGGTAACTGCGTATCAATCGTAACAGGCAAGACTCCTATGGACAAGGTTGCAGAAATGATCGTAACTTCAAAGAAATACGATAACGCTACTTCATGCTCAACAGAAAACAACATCATCGTATTCGAAGACTGCTATGATGAATTTGTTAAAGAAATGGAAGCACACGGTGCTGTTCTGTTCAAAGAAGGATCAGAAGAAAAAACTAAGCTTCAGAAGACTATGTGGCCAAACACTCCTAACGACCACGTATTAAACAGAGCAATCGTTGCACAGAATGCTGAAACTATCGCTAAATTAGCTGATATAGATGTTCCTGCAGGAACAAAAGTATTAATGGCTGAAGAAAACGGCGCAGGACTTGATCACCCGTTCGCAGGCGAAAAACTGTCCCCTGTATCAGGCGTTCAGAAAGCTAAAGACCTTGACGATGCAATCGACAAGATGATGGCTTGCTTAAACTACCAGGGTAAAGGCCACAGCTGCGGTATCCACACTAATGACGACGAAGACGTTGCTAGAGTAGCATCAGTTGCTCCTGTAACCAAGTGCGTAGTAAACCAGCCTCAGTGCTTAACCAACTCAGGCGGATGGAACTGCGGATTCCCTGTATCAATGACATTAGGCTGCGGTACTTGGGGCGGCAACAGTGTATCACACAACGCAACTTACAAAGATCTTCTTAACTTCACATATGTTTCAAGACAGATTCCTAACTGGAAACCTGAAAAGGCAGAAGATTTCATCGATGCAGCAGTAATCGCTAAGGTTGATGCTTAATCCCTGTTTAAATTAAACAGTAAACATTTCCTAACAAAGGGTGGGAAACCCCCACCCTGTTAAATATTTTTATTGAAAAGGAGAAATGAAATGTCAGCTATTCTAGAAAAAGATAAAAAATATAATATTCACTCATGGAGTGCTCAGGGTGCGCTTAATCCGCTTGTAGTAGACAAGGCAGAGGGCATCTATTTCTGGACAGAAGATGGCAAGAAATTTGCAGATATGTCATCCCAGCTTGTTAATTCAAATTTAGGTCACGGAAACAAGGCTATAGTTGACGCCATATGCGAACAGGCTAAAAAAGTTCCTTTCATGGGACCTGCTTTCGCTATGGATTGCAGATCAGACGCAGCTGAAGCTGTTGTCGAAGCTTCAGGCATAAAAGGCGCAAAGGTATTCTTCACTAATGCCGGTGCGGAATCAAACGAAAACGCAATTAAGATCGCAAGACAGTTCACAGGTAAGCAGAAAGTATTCTCACAGTACAGATGCTACCATGGTTCATCAGCAGGCGCAGGTATGCTGACAGGTGAACCTAGACATTTCTTCAACGAACCTGGTGGTCCCGGATTCGTTAAATACGACGGCCCTTATGCATACAGAGCACCTAAGGCCTGCAAATTTGCAAACGATGATGAAGTTGCAGATTTCTACCTTGAATTATTAGAAAACCAGATTCTTTACGAAGGACCTGAACAGATTGCCGGTATCTGGCTTGAATCAATCGTTGGTTCAAACGGTATCTTAATCGCTCCTGTTAAATGGTACAAAGGCGTAAGAGAATTATGTGACAAATATGATATCCTTATGGTTTGCGATGAAGTTATGGCAGGCTGGTACAGAACAGGTAAATGCTTTGCATTCCAGAACTTCGGTTATGAACCTGACATCATCACATTTGCTAAAGGCGTAACTTGCGGTTATGTTCCTCTTGGCGGAGTTATCGTAAGCGAAAAGATCGCTAAGTTCTTTGATGAAACTTCAATCGGTTGCGGACTGACTTACTCAGCTCATCCAATGGGATGTGCAGCAGCAGTTGCTACACTTGCAGAATACAAGAACCTGAACATCGAAGAAAACGTTGCAAAGGTTGGCAAGGTATTAGCTGATATCGAAGACGGTTATGTTGATGCTCACCCTTGCGTTGGCCAGGTAAGACATATCGGATTATTCTCAGCAATCGAACTTGTAAAGGATAAGGAAACAAGAGAACCATTAGTACCTTTCGGCAAAGACCCTAACGGCTACATGAAGAAGATACTCGGAATGCTGGTTGCAGAAGGCTTCTGGACATATTCACATGAGAATATGATTATCGTAGCTCCTCCACTAATCATCACTGAAGACGAAATCGTTGAAAACATGAAGATTATGGACAAGGTATTAACTGAAGTTGACAAGTGGATCTAATCAGAGTAATTTAATAGAGTGGCAATCGCCACTCTATTTTTTTATCTCACTCATTATCTTTTCAAATCTAGGTATGGACTTTTTAATTACATCAGGTGATATGCAGTATGCAAGTCTGACATATCCCGGTCCTCCAAATGATGATCCCGGCACAACAACCATCATGTGCTCCTTGCATATATTTATAAACTCTGCTTCATCAATCGGCGCCTTAACCCACAGATAAAACGCTCCGTCAGGCTTGACACATTCATAGCCTGCTTCTGTAAGACCGTTGTAAAGCATATCTCTGTTTTTGCCGTAAAACTCAATATCAGCCTGTTCATCAAGGCATTTTGCAACAGCAAGCTGCACCAGTGACGGCGCATTTACAAAACCTGAAATCCTTGTAGCTGTAATGATGCCGTCAAACAGATCATTATAATCATCTGCTTCATCAGGTATCACTACGTACCCTATCCTCTCTCCCGGAAGCGACAGTGATTTGCTGAAGGAGTATCCCACGATAGTATTATGATAATACTTTGTAAGATACGGAACCTCTATATCACTGTCATACACAAGCTCTCTGTACGGCTCATCTGCTATAAGGTAGATGGAGGTGCCGTATTCAGCTTCTTTATTCCTTAGTGTATCTGCTATGGCAATTACAGACTCCTCAGTGTAAACAACACCTGTAGGATTGTTAGGGGTATTGACTATAACAGCTTTGGTTCTTGGTGAGAGAGCATTCTCAAGACCTGCTATGTCAGGCTGGAAGGTCGGAGGATTAGCCGGAACTTCAACAAGAACTCCATCATAGTTTGCAGTATATGCTCTGTATTCTCCGAAGAAAGGTGCAAATACCACAACCTCATCACTGGGATCCAGCAGAGTTTTAAGTGTCGCATTGATTCCTCCCGCAGCGCCTACGGACATAATTATGTTTTTAACTCCAAAAGCCGTACCGAATCTTTTGTTTATTGAGGCCGCTATTGCTGCCCTCACACTCTCATATCCGCCGTTATTCATATATCCATGGACATATACCGGCTCTTCCTCGTTCAAAACGCTTATAACGGCGTTTTTGAAGCTCTCAGGCGGTGGCAGATTGGGATTACCGAGGCTGAAATCACATACATTCTCCGCACCGCATTTGTCTGCCATTATTTTACCTTCTTCAAACAGCGCCCTTATCGCTGAGCCGCCTTCTATCTGCGCTTTCATTTTTTTTGAAATCATAAACTGTACCCCGCTTCAAAAGCTTTAATGTTAAGCTCCTCGAAGCCTTTCTTAACGTTTTTTGTTATAACTTCTTTCCAGTCAATGCCGCTTACATTCATAGCCTTAACCAGCGCACCCAGAAGCACAATATTCATTGCCTTGCCATTGCCCAGTTCACCTGCTATATCCGCAGCCTTAACTGTAAGGGTATCGCATTTTGATGACAGTTCCTCTATTATTCCCTCCGGATACTTGGCGGCACCCATAAGGATAGGAACTGACGGTATTTCAAAATCATTTATTACCATTTTACCATCAGGTTTAAGATATTCAAGCCATCTCAGCGCTTCCATCTTTTCGAAAGCAACGACAACATCGGCCTGTCCCCTGCCTACTATCGGAGAATAAACCTTGCTGCCGAATCTTACCTGAGTTGAAACATCTCCGCCTCTCTGGCTCATTCCGTGGATTTCACTCATCTTAACATCATAACCTGCACTCATCAGACCCTCTGATAAAATCTTGCTGGCGAGTATGGTTCCCTGACCGCCTACGCCTACAAGTATAATACTTCTAACATCATTCATAGCCTACACCTCCTTAATTGCATCAAACGGGCATACCTGACTGCACACGCTGCAGCCTGTACAGCTTGCCGCATCAATAGTTACGGTTTCGCCTGTATATATTGCAGGGCAGCCTGTTTTAGCGCACATACCGCATTTTTTGCATTTGTCCTGATCCACTGCGCATTTCTTAGGAGCAAGGTCGTATTCAGCCTTGTCCTGCGCCGAGAACTTTTTGAGAACGCAAGGCCATTTTGTAATTATAACCGTAGGCTCTGTCTTTGCTATAGCCTCATCAAGAGCCTTGTTAACCTCATCAAGCTTAAGAGGATTTACAATGTATATATTGTCGTCTTTAACGCCTATAGCCCTGCACAGTGCCGGAATATCAACCTCTGTGGTTTCATCCCCCATAAGCGTATATCCTGTGCCCGGATTCTGCTGGTGGCCTGTCATACCTGTAATTCTGTTATCTAAGATTACAGACACACTATCAGATTTGTTGTATACGGCGTCTATAAGGCTTGTAATTCCCGAATGGAAGAAAGTTGAGTCTCCGAGACACGCAACAACCTTGGTATCTGCATGAGCCATTTTGTAGGCCTGCGCTGCTCCGTGACCTGTACTGATGGAGCCTCCCATGCAGAAAGTCGTATCTATAGCGTTGAGAGGCGGTGCGGAGCCTAAAGTGTAGCAGCCTATATCTCCTGTTATCATTACGTTCTTTTTCTTTGAAAGAGCGTAGAAGAAGCCTCTGTGAGGGCAGCCTGCGCAAAGTGTAGGAGGTCTTACAATCGCCTCCATTTCTGTTGACAGGGTTTCTGCCTTGGTGCCAAAGAATGATTCTCTGACGATGTCAGGATTAAGCTCACCGTATTTAGGAACCTTGTCCTTGCCTATGCAGTCAATGCCTGCTGCCTTGAGGCTGTTTTCAAGGTAAGGATCCATTTCCTCTATAACGTATACGGTATCTACCTTTGAGGCAAATTCTCTGACAAGCTCCATAGGCATAGGGAATGTCATTCCCAGCTTCAGATATGACGCATTGTCACCGAAAACCTCTTTTGCGTACTGATATGAAATACCGCTTGTAACAATACCTATCTTAGTATCATTGTACTCCGCCCTGTTTATATCGCAGTTGTTTGCGTACTTGCTCATAGCTGCAAGCCTGTCCTCAAGGTCAACTCTTCTAACCTTGGCGTTGGCAGGTGTTGAAACGAATTTTTTGATGTTCTTCTGATATGGTATGTACGCTGCCTCGTGTCTGTCTGCAAGCTCTACTATGCCCTTGCTGTGACAGACTCTTGTTGTCATATGCAGAAGTACGGGTATATCGAATTTCTCTGACAGCTCAAGACCAAGCTTTGTAAATTCCTTGGCTTCCTGACTGTCTGACGGATTGAGCATCAGAAGTCTGGCTGCCGCCGCATAGTTTCTGTTATCCTGCTCGTTCTGTGAGCTGTGCATTCCCGGATCGTCGGCGGATACTATCACCATACCGCCTGTTACTCCTGTGTATGCGAATGTGAATATAGGGTCTGCGGCCACGTTAACTCCAACGTGCTTCATAGCTGCAAGAGATCTGACTCCTGCAACGGAAGCCCCTATTGCAGCCTCTACGGCAACTTTCTCGTTTGGAGCCCACTCCGAATATATATCCTGTTTATACTGAGGCATATTCTCAAGTATTTCTGTGCTGGGTGTTCCAGGATAAGCTGAAGCAAATACAAGGCCGCCTTCCCATGCGCCTCTTACAACCGCTTCGTTTCCTGTCATAATTGCTTTCATTGTAATCCCTCCAGTCCTTGTTTTACAACTAATTATATACTAAAAAAGGCCTTCTGACAAGAAGGCCTGAAACTGCTGTCCTTAAAAGTATCTGAATACACCTTTAACCTTGCCCAGTATTGTAACATCGTTTACAATAATAGGGCTCATTGAAGGGTTCTCAGGCTGCAGCCTGATGTGATCTCCCTCGTTGTAGAAAGTTTTCACTGTAGCTTCGCTTTCAAAGCCGTCAATCATGGCAACAACTATATCTCCGTTTTTGACATCGTGGTTCTCCTCAACCAGTATATAGTCGCCGTCAAATATTCCTGCCTCAATCATACTGTCACCTCTGACAGTAAGCATAAAGTTGGTGCCCTTGCCCATAAATCTGGCAGGAAGCGGGAATGTATCCTCCACATTCTCCTCTGCAAGAATAGGTGTGCCCGCAGCTACTCTGCCTACCATAGGAATATCAACTATGTCGGTTCTCTCTGCATACTGACTCTTCTCCTTAGGGTCTGCAACAACCATAAGAGCTCTCGGTTTTGAAGGATCCTTAATCAGAAACCCCTGTCTGACAAGGCTCTCAATGTCCTTGTGTACTGTAGAGGTGGATTTAATCTCAAGGTTGTCACAAATCTCACGTACAGTCGGCGGATAGCCTTTGGTACGGATCTGAGTCTTCATATATTCAAGAATCTTCTGTTCGCGTTCTTTGATGTTTGCCATTGTTCACCCTCCTTACTGATGTTAGATATATATTATCACATAACACCGTCAAAGTAAACAGATGTTCAGAACTTTTTAATTTATTTGTTTACAAGAAGTTTTTTGATGCCCTGTTCAAGTCCCGACAGCGTAAGTGGGAACATCGGGAATACCTCTCCTATCTGAGCAAGGGTCGTGCGTCCGTAAACGTATTCCCAGTCTCCCTTTGGAACAGGATTAAGCCATATCTGTTTTTTGTATCTTCTCTTGAATTTGTTGAGCCATACTATGCCCGGCTCATCATTGTAAAGACCTATTACTGAATTGCCGCCCTTTCTTGACAGTTCGGACGGTGCCATACACGCATCTCCGACGAATATAACCTTGTAGTCACTGTCAAGATTTCGCAGTACCCAGTCGGTGTCAACCCATTCGTTTCTCTTGCACTTAGGGGTTGTATACAGCTGATCGTATATGCAGTTGTGGAAATAATATACCTTGAGATCCTTGAAATGATTTGCCTTTCTTATTGCCTGGAACAGCTTGTTGCACAGTCTGCTGTACATAAGCATTGATCCGTCGGAGTCAATAAGCAGCAGCACCTTTACGGTGTTTTTTCTCGGTCTTTCAAATACCAGCTTGAGTCTGCCCGCATTGTCTGAGGTTTCATCAATAGTCGCATCTATATCAAGCTCTGTCTTAGGCGCATCGATTTTTGATGAATACTGACGCAGCTTTCTGAATGCCATCTGGAACTGACGTATATCTAAAATAGTGTCATCTCTGAAGTCAGAGAAGTGTCTGTCGCCTGCAATCTGAACTGCGTTTTTGTGTCTGCTCTCTCCGCCGGTTCTGATACCTCTTTCGTGATATCCGCTGTTACCCATAGTGGACGTACCGCCTGTACCTATCCAGTAGTTACCGCCGTCGTGTCTTTCTTTCTGCTCCTCGATACGCTCGTGGAATATTCTTACGAGCTCATCAAAGTCACGGAGGAAGTCATCAAGCATAGTCTTGTCATTGATATCCTTGACCTTGACATCCTCGCTGAGCCACTTCCAGAATTCCTCCGGCAGATCCTCCTGCGCAGCCACGTCTTTGAAATATTCTGCAAAGACCATATCAAATTTATCGTATTCTGTTTCGGATTTAATCAGAACACTTCTGCACAGCTGATAGAATTTCATAAGCGAGCCCTGCGCAAGACCCTTGTCCAGAGCCTCAATCAGCAGCATCCATTCGTTTATGGTAACATCGACACCTCTTGCCCTTAACAGGTAAAAAAAGTCTAAAAACACATTACCACCTCTTTAATGAATAACCTTTCTCTTTGATTTCACGCATTACTTCTATATCTTCGTTTTTCTTGAGAAGCACGCCTACATACGGAATTTCATCTACTATCTTCTTGATGTCAACTCCGCTTATAATCAGGGCCTGTATCCAGTCTAACAGCTCTGATGTTGACGGTTTTTTCTGAAGCTCGTTCATATCTCTTAATGAGTAGAAAGCTTCCATTGCCTGCTCAACAAGCTTCTTGTCTATATCGCCGTAGTGAGCGTGAACGATTTCTGTCATCTTGTCCTTGTCCGGGAATTCGATATAGTGGAATATGCATCTTCTTAAAAACGCATCAGGAAGTTCTTTCTCTGCATTTGATGTGATAATAACTATAGGTCTTGTCTTTGTCTTGATTGTTTCTTTTGTTTCGTTGATGTAGAATTCCATCTTGTCAAGCTCCCAGAGCAGGTCGTTAGGGAATTCAAGGTCAGCCTTGTCGATTTCGTCTATCAGAAGTACACACTGTTTTTCTGATGTGAAAGCTTCGCCCAGCTTGCCTAATCTGATGTACTGCTTGATATCTCCTACATTACCCTCGCCAAACTGGCTGTCGTAAAGTCTCTGTACTGTGTCATACAGATACAGACCGTCCTGAGCCTTGGTTGTTGACTTGATGCTCCAGATAATAAGCTCCATACCAAGTGACTCTGCTATTGCTTCTGCAAGCATTGTTTTGCCTGTACCCGGCTCTCCCTTGATAAGCAAAGGCTTCTGCAGTGCCATTGCAACGTTTACTGAATTTAAAAGTTCTTCTCCAGCTATATATTTGCTGCTTCCCTCAAATTTGTTCATATGTCCTCCTAAAATCATATCTGAAGTGCTGCTTATCGTATGTCAGATCAGCACTTAAAAATCACTAATGCACTATTAATCTGTTGAATATATATTTGCACACTAATCTGTATAGTATACCACATTATCAAAGAAAACACCACAGCTTTCAGTAAAGTAATCGTCTACATTACATTCAGCGCACGCTCTCTCAGTATGCGTTCTTCTTCATTTTCAGGTTCGTCAAGCACTATGCCGTGCGCTCTTTTTTTCTTGGTATCAGGTTCCACGCATACGAAAGTAATGAAGCCTTCAACATTCTGTCCCTCATCTATTTCACAGCAGGCTTTAACATGTACCATCATGCTTGTTGTTCCGGCCTTTACTATACGTCCGTATATAGTCAGAATATCACCTTTCTGTACCGGTTTTTTGAATGTGAAGCCGTGAACGTTGACACACAGAATATCCTGAGGTCTGCCGTGCTCTGCAGCGGCTGTAACAAATCCTGCCTCTACAAGCCACTCTGCGGTTCTGCCTGCAAACAGTGTACCGTGGTGGTTAAGATCCTCTGATTTAATTAAATGTGAAATCTTGAATTCTTTCATTTGTGAGCCTCCTTTTAATTTATATATATTTATTTGATTTTAAACATCATTTGTTAAGAAATTTTAGTGCATTTCTACCCATAATTCAATGAAAAATTGATAAGTATACAATATATTTAAGCACTGTAAAGGGAAGCCCTGTTTGATGACTTCCCTCTATTGTTTAAATCCTTTTGTCTATCCCAGAGCAGCGGTAATTTTAATTTCTCTGACAGTCTCCTTATATGGTTCGACTGTAGAGGAAACAGCATATCTGATACTGTATTCTCCCGCCTGTTCAAACACATATGCTTTGGCCTGTTCATATGTAAGCTCTGTGTATTCTGTGCTTTCAGGCGCCTTTATGTACACTCTGATTGCCGCAGTTATGTCTGTACCTGCCTGCTTTGCGGTAACGTTCTTAACAGCATCCGTCTCACCTGCCGCAACAGTTCTGTCCTCTGCTCCCGAGATAACAGCCCTGCTGCTGTCTACAACCTTGATTTTAATTGTCTTGTAGGTCGTGCCGCTGTATTTGTCCTTTACCTTATACTGTACCTTGTAGGTGCCCTCTGATTTTGTTGAAAATCCGCTAACCTTTACATATTTACCGCTTGTCTTTGAATATCTGGTAACCTTGTTTACCTTGATTAAGTCCGTCAGATCCATATATGTATTAGGGTCCTTGGCAGTCACATATTTTTTGAGACTGTATTTGCTGCCCACTTCAACTGTAAGCTGTTTCTTGCTTCTTACGGTTATTACAGGTTTTTTAATTATATAGTACGGGTTGTTAGGGTTAGGGTCTGTAGGATCCCAGTATTCCTTGCGGTCTGTGGATACCTTGATGCCCTCAGGCTTGCCTAAAGGTCCCGGCTTGCTGCTTCTGTATATTGTAACCTTGGTTCCTGCCTTGCAGTTGTCATATATCCATTTGGCGTCCATTACCGACAGTCTGACGCAGCCGTGAGATGCGTGCTTTCCCAGCTTGTTAAATTCATCTGTAGGCTGTGATTTGTAGTTTCTCTGCTGGTTGTACTGTACTGAATGGAAAAGATAGTCGCCTGATATTGTCGTGCAGTACTGCGCATATACTCCAAAGAACATAACGCCCCACTGTCTTCTGCCGCCCAGATAGTATGTGCCTCTCGGTGTCTCCTTGCCCGGTTTCTTAAGGCCTGTAGAGCACAGCATTGCTCTTATCGGCTTCCATTTGGAACCGGATTTCTCGTAAACTGTTACGACATTGCACTGTTCGTTGACTTTAACCCAGTATTTGCCTCTGTATGAGGCTGCGTCCACTGTAATGCTGCCTGAAACGACAAGGGTTATTATAAGCATTGATACGATAATTGTTCTGATTGTTTTTCTGACTTTGCTCACTTCGTTCTCCTGTAGGTTTAATCTGTACTATATTATTTTAGCATATTACGACTTCATATCCAATGGTTTATGCTGCCAATTCTAAAAAAAGCCTGCTCACATATTTAATGTGAACAGACTTCATATAATTGCAGCTTATCTTTGTCCCTTGTCGTAAGGAATACCCTCCGCCTTTGGCGCTCTTGATTTCTTTGATGTAAATGCAAGCACCAGCAGTGATATAACATACGGCATCATATTGTATACTCCGCTAGGCAGATTGAGTGCCACCATAAATGAAAATCCGGTATATACGTTTGAAAGCGCTCTGAAAAATCCGAACAGCAGTGCAGCCAGCGCAATTCTTGTCGGCTTCCACTGACCGAATATCATTACTGCAAGAGCCAGGAAACCAAAGCCCGCAACGCCGTACTCAAATTTCCATTCGCTTACGCCTGCTGTAATATATACGATACCGCCAAGACCGCCAAGCGCTCCTGAAATCATTACGCCTATATATCTCATCTTGTATACGCTGATTCCAACGCTGTCCGCAGCCTGCGGATGTTCTCCGCACGCCATAAGTCTCAGACCCAGTCTTGTCTTGTAAAGCGTAATATATGCTGCTACAAGTATCAGCGCGGTTATTATCATAAACCAGTTTAGCTGCATGCCCCCTGCATTGATGATAAATGCTTTTTTGGCATTTATATATTCGACAACCGAAGATACATTGTTAGGGTCTGCCGCTGTATTTATAGCTTTAACTATTACAGTTGCAAGAGCTACTCCCAGTATATTAAGAGCAGTACCTATGATTGTCTGGTCGGCATTGAAGTTGACGCAGGCAACCGCAAGCAGCAGCGAATATATTATTCCGAAGATAACAGCCACCAGCACTACCGATATAATTACCGAAAATGCCGAAGCATCAGGAAAGCTTTTCTGGATCACACTCATTGTAAGTGCTCCGCCAAGCGCTCCTATAACCATAATACCTTCAAGTCCCAGGTTGATAACGCCCGAGTGCTCCGAGAAACATCCTCCAAGGGCTACCAGTATAAGTACGGAAGCATAAAGTAATGTGTATTGAATGAGTAACTCCATTAAGCTTCGCCTCCTTTCTTATCTTCAGCCTCAGCTTTTTTCTCCTCTTTTTTAGCTATGCGCGAGTTCATAACGTATTTCATAAACAATACGAAGCCGCACAGGTAAATAATTATAGCTGAAATCAGATCTGAAATCTGCGTACAGTAGATAGCCTTATCAAGATATGCACCGCCTACTGTAATATGCTGTATGAAAAACGATGAGAAAATACTTCCTATAGGATTCAGACAGCCAAGGAATGCTGCCGAAATTCCGTTAAAGCCCATTGCAGGAACAGATGATAATGAGCAGTTCCACTGTTCATATCCTGTCAGATACAGCATTGATGCTCCAAGGCCTGCAAGCGCTCCGCCTATTATCAGTGTCAGTATTATATTTCTTTTTTCTGCCATACCGCAGTATCTGGCAGCATTTTTGTTAAAGCCTGTCGCTTTAAGCTCATATCCCAGCTTTGTCTTGCCGAGGATTACCCAGATTACTATTGCAAATATAACTGCAAGTGGTATTGCTATCGTAACATAATTGTTGTTAAACAGCTTGTCAAGTCCTAGGGAAGGTATAATCGCTCCCTTGTTGTAGCTTGCCACATTGAGCGTATAAGGGCTTGCGTCCTCTTTTACCTTTGTAAGCAACATATTCATTGCATATAGAATAATCCAGTTGAGCATAATGCCCGAAATAACCTCGTTAACATTGCAGTATGCCTTGAGTATTCCGCTGATGCAGCCAAGTATACTGCCGCCTATCATTGCAAGCAGCATGCATATCCACCAGGGCATTCCCCATGCCAGAGCCGCAAACAGTGCAAGTCCCGCACCTGCGGCATACTGACCTGATGCTCCGATATTGAAAAGTCCCACCTTGTAGCAGAAAAGTATCGACAGCGAGCACATAACAAGAGGCGCTGTCTTTACCAGCGTGCTTCCGAAATATTTGAATGCAACTGCCGGATTAGGATAATTCCAGAAGTTCTTGATTATGTCTAAAATACCTTCAAGAGCTCCTGCCGGATTGATAATCAAAAGCGCTATAAATCCGATAATAAGGCCTCCCAGTATGCACAGAAGCGATGATATTACCGACTGGGCAGCGTCGTTTTTAACTAATGTGTGTAATTTTTCTTTCATTACGCTCTGCCCTCCTTCTTTGCTCCCGCCATATAAAGGCCGAGTTCTTCAACTGTTGTCTTTTTAGGGTCAAGCTCTCCTACAATCTCACCCTCGTACATTACGAGAATTCTGTCGGAAACGCTCATTACCTCATCAAGCTCCAGAGAAACAAGAAGCACTGCAGCGCCTGCATCTCTCTGCTCAACGATACGCTTGTGTATAAATTCTATGGCACCTACGTCAAGTCCTCTTGTCGGCTGAACCGCAACAAGCAGTGACGGTTTCTTGTCCATTTCTCTTGCAACGATAGCCTTCTGCTGATTACCGCCCGACATACTTCTTGCCTTGGTGACAGGGCCCTGTCCCGAACGCACGTCGTATTCGTCAATCAGCCTCTCCGCATAGGCTCTCATATTATCTTTTTTGATGAAGCCTGCTTTTGATACAAACTCCGGTTCAAAATATCTTTCGAGGATCATATTCTCCTCAAGAGTATAGTCAAGCACAAGACCGTGTTTGTGTCTGTCCTCAGGAATATGGCTCATCTTCTGATTGCGCTTCCTTATGGAAAGATTGGTTATATCCTCTCCGCAAAGTGTGATTTTACCGCCTGAAACGCTTTCAAGCCCTGTAACTCCGTATACAAATTCTGTCTGACCGTTGCCGTCAATACCTGCAATGCAGACTATCTCTCCGGCTCTGACTTCAAGGGATACGTTTTTGACCGCATCGTTTTTGTGAAGCTTGCTTGCAACGCTCATATTTTCAATTTCAAGAACAACATCTCCCGGCTGCGCAGGTTTTTTGTCCACCGCAAACTGAACATCTCTGCCTACCATCATTCTTGAAAGTTCTTCCTTGTTTGTGTTTTCGATATCTACAGTTCCTACATATCTGCCTTTTCTGAGAACTGTACATCTGTCGGCAACCTCCATAATCTCATTAAGCTTGTGTGATATGAACAGAATGGATTTGCCCTCTGCCGCAAGGTTTTTCATTATCTGCATAAGCTCCTCTATTTCCTGCGGTGTAAGTACAGCTGTAGGCTCGTCAAATATCAGTATTTCATTGTCCCTGTAAAGCATCTTGAGAATTTCTGTTCTCTGCTGCATGCCAACTGTAATGTCCTCTATATATGCATCAGGGTCAACGAGAAGACCGTACCTCTCTGAAATTTCCATTACTTTCTTTCTGGCCTCTGCCTTTTGCAAAAAGCCTTTTTTGCACGGCTCAACTCCGAGTATGATATTGTCCAGTACCGTAAAGCACTCAACCAGTTTGAAGTGCTGGTGTACCATACCTATGCCAAGATCATTGGCATCATTAGGGTCATTTATCTCGACTTTCACGCCGTCCTTGTGAATTTCGCCCTCCTCAGGCTGATAAAGTCCGAAGAGCACGCTCATAAGTGTTGATTTTCCTGCACCGTTTTCTCCAAGCAGTGCGTGGATCTCGCCTTTTTTGAGCTGCAGTGTGATATCATCATTTGCGATAATTCCCGGAAATCGCTTGGTTATATGCAGCATCTCAATCGCATACTGCTGATCCAAAGGCTCCACCTCCTCAAATAAAATTAGAAAAAAATATATAAATTATTGCGTCTGTCTGCTGAAACAAAAATCAGGGATGCCGTATGACATCCCTGTTGCTGGCAATCAATTAACCCTTAATCTGTCCCTGGTAATCAACCTTTGTTTTTTCACCCTGGAATTCTTTTGTAGTGTCGTTGTCAACTTTGATTTCACCTGAGTTTAACTTAGCAACTAATGCCTTGTAATCATCTGCTGTGAAGTCATCGTTAAACTGAGTTGAGTCAGGAAGCTGAACGTAGTTTTCTGACGGTTCATCTGAAATGATACCCAGTGTTGCAATCTGTCCTGCATATTTGTCCCAGTTGCCGTTTATTACAACGTCCTTGAGAGTGTCATAAGTTGCAGGATAAAGGCCCTTCATAGCTGATGTAACTGTGATACCGTCGCCGTATTTCTTATCGATTACAGGCTTCTGGTCTGTGTCAACACCGATGATCTTGCCGTCAACTTTAACTGCAGCTTCTGCTGCTGATGTGTAGATTCCGCCGCCGCATGCAAATACAATTTCTGTACCTGCTTTGTACCATGTGTCCATTACGGATGTGATGTCTGCATCCCCCTGGAACTGTCCGCCGTATACGTATTTAACGTTTACGTCTTTGCCTGATTCTACAGCAGCAGCGTCAACGCCCTGTACGAAGCCCTGTCCGTAACGAACAACTGCAGGAACAGCCATTCCGCCAAGGAATCCTAAGTCAGTGTATCCAAGCTTAACTGCAGCATAGCCTGCCATATAACCTGCAAGCTCTTCCTGATATACTACGCAGTATACGTTTGACATGTCAAAGTATTCCGCAAGATCCCAGTTGTCAGGATTATAGTCGTATTCTTCGCCCTTTGCAGCAACAGCAGCCTCAAGCAGGTCGCCTTTTGCAACGTCAAGCGCGATGAATTTAACGTCAGGATAGTTTGGAGCAGCGTCTACGATAGCTCCGCCAAATGCGTAACCCGGCATTACGATAACATTATAGCCCTCTGATACAGCAGAATCAATCATTGATACTCTGTCAGCAGTGTTGTCACCTGCAGGCTTGAAGTAGTTGAACTCAAGATCGTTCTCTTCACAGAAAGCCTTGCAAGCCTCATAAGTTGTCTGGTTGAATGATTCGTCAGTGATATCACCGTAGTCAGTAATCATTGCAACTTTGTAGTCTGTAGTATCTGCATCGTTGCCGCCACAGGCAGTGAAAGCAAACAGCATTGCTACGCATAATAATACTGCAAGTAATTTTTTCATATTGTTCCTCCTCAATAGAATAATAAATTTAATACTCTTTGAATTATAAACCATATAACAAGATTGTTAAAGCCTTTTTTTACAAATATCTAATATTATCTGACAAAATAAGCATAGTAATAACTTGCCTACCGCAACTGTACGCTAGTAAAGCTCCGGCCTTCTGTGCTTTAACAGAGGCAGCTGGTCTCTGATGCTGTCCTCATATTCAAAGTCAATATCGGCATATATAATGGTTTCTTCTGTTTCGGCTCTTGCCGCAAATTCTGCCCATGGAGTTGTCACACAGCTGTACCCGTAGGCCTGATAGACACCCTCCATACATCTTGCAGGGGATATTGCCGCAAAATATATCTGGTTGTCAAGAGCCCTTGCCCTCATTGTAAGATCCCAGTGCGCGGGACCTGTGGTAAGATTGAATGCGGCAGGCAAGAATACCATTCGCGCACCGTCAAGGGTCATTTTTCTGAAAAGCTCAGGAAATCTCACGTCATAGCATATGGCTATCCCTATTTTGCCGTACTCGGTATCTATTACGGTAGCGGCATCTCCCGCAGTCAGCGTATCGGACTCCATAAATCTGATGCCACCCTTGACGTCTATGTCAAACAGATGCGCCTTGCGGTGCTTCCCTATAACCTGTCCCTCTCTGTCAAAGGCAAAGCAGGTGTTGTAAACTCTGTCATCGTCAAGCTCCGGTATAGAGCCGCCTATCAGATAAATGCCAAGTGTTTTTGCAAGCTCTGACATTCTGCCGACGGTTTCTCCGTCCGCACTTTCAGAATATGCCCTGAAAAAATCATTTGAATACGGGCAGTTCCACATTTCCGGAAGAGCTATTATCTGCGCTCCGTTTGAAGCCGCCTCTCTTATCATCTGCTCTGCCTTTGCCCATGTTTCTTTTTTGTTCTCTGCCATATCTTCTTTGAGAGAACCTGCCATCTGGCACAAACCGGTTTTAAATGTCATAATCACGCCTCCTGTCTATTATTGAAAACACTTCCTCTATAATTCTCACAGCCGCCCAGCTTGTAATATCATTTATATCAAGCGGCGGTGCAACCTCAACTATATCCATATGCTTTACCGGCAGCTCCGAAACTATATACCTTACAAGCTCAATCAGCTCTCTTGAGGTGATGCCGCCCGAGCACGGCGTACCTGTGCCCGGCGCAAATGCGGGATCCAGCACGTCTATATCAAGTGTGAAATATATACTGTCATAGTCTCTGAATTTATCATATATTTCATTCCAGCAATCCATATAGCCTCTGCGAAACACATCTGTTGCCGATATTACGGAAATTCCGTTTCCTGAGGTCATAATGTCAACCTCCTCCGGCTCTGCTGCTCTGATGCCTAAAAGAAGCATGCCCTCCGGCGATACTATATCATCTAAAGCTCTTTTTTCCGTGTTGGCGTGTGACCATATATTACCCTCATAGCAGTCACATAAATCCGGGTGTGCGTCAAAATGTATAATTCCTGTTTTTTTGCCGGCTTCATATTTTTTAAAAGCCTTGTGGAGCGGTATGGTTACGGAATGATCCCCTCCGATAAACAGATTGAAATTGCCATGTTTCATCACTTCAAGGGCCTGCTTCTCAACTCTTGCAAAACTTTCCTCCCAGGTCCCCGACATATTCACATCTCCGAAATCATATACAAGATTTTCGGAAAGCACATGCCAGTCATCAGTTGCACATGGCATATAAAGCTCTGCAAACTCGCGTATTCTGGCCGGAGCCTCCGCTGCTCCCGCCTCCTGCGTAGTGCCGCCGTCAAAAGGTATGCCCAGCACCGAAACTGCAGCCTCAGCAGGTTCTTTTGCCGTAATATCAAGCCATTTATACATCTTCACTGCCTCCTATGCTCACGTCGAGGCCGTTCACCTCAACGCCCTCTCCCGCAGGTATCAGTATGTACTTGCGGCCGTCTATTATTCTGGTTTCAACCATATAGCTGAATTCCGGATTTACCGATATTTTTATCTCCGGCGTTGTTATCTCAAATTTTTTGCTTTCGATTACATTGCCCGGATTAAGTACGGCGCCGTCTCCGAACTGCTTCTCACATTCTCTGTGAAAGGCTTCTGTTTTTTCTTTATCCACACCGTTGCTTCTCAGTATATCCTCTACATCATCAATATACATTTCGGGAAGCTCCGGCTCCTTGCTTTCCTTGTGTATTGCAAGCTTTTCTCTTATCTGCTCGTGTACCGCCTGAACCACATCAAAACTGCAGTCCGTTTCAAGTGCCTCGCAAAGCGCCATACCAAAGGCTCCCCGCTGCGCTCCTGCCGACATAGGTTTCTTTTCGACATTGAATACCGCATCTATAAATTCACTGTGAATATCGTTGACGTCCTTTGTATAATAAAGTGCATTATATATGTTCGCAGTTCGATCATCGAAGGCAGGAAACATAAATCCTATTTCGGGAGCCGCCACGACATGACCTGTGGAAGTGCTTCTGAATTCTTTTTCGTCTGCAAAGTATCTCAGAGCCATTGACGCATCCTTGACAGGGTATACACCGCAGATAAAATATCTGAACACCTCGTCTGACCCCTCTGACCATACCTCTCCGTCACCGCCTCGAAACGGCACGTCATAGGTATCTGACGCCAGCAGTATGACATAGCTTTTGTCGCCCATATCTACAGCCTCTATTATTTTGGTATAAAAGGCTTCTCTGGCGGCTTCGTCCTTGAGCTCCGAGTCTCTCAGTTTCATCAGAAGTCCATGTTCTTCGCTTCCTGAAACCTGTGAGGTTGAAAACTCTATATCAAGGAGATTTCTTCCCAGAGTCCCCGATATTGATTTTTTGAGCAGCTTAATATACATCTCTGCTTCTTCTTCGGGCATCAGTCCCACAGACATATCTATGTATGATACAATTTCTCCTGCCGCATTGACATAGCAGCCGTATATACGGGTTATACTGTCCCTGTCAGGCTTAAACCGCCTGCGTATTTCATTTAGTTCTTTCTGATTCATTGTAATGCCTCTCTATCTGAAAACTTATATTTATATTATCAAAAATGCAGGAAATCTTCAACAGAATACAATACAATCTGTTTTGTAAACAATATGTAAATATTCTTTGTACATCGTTTAATTATATGCAAGAGCTAATTGCTGAATATTTTATCTTTAGTATAATCGTGGGAATTTGAATAAAAAAAGTCGTTTTTTATTTCATAATGTGTATAATATATATTAATGACGTTTCACATAATACAAATTAATTGGCGTATAACACATTAAACTAAAAAAATAAATTCTAAGGAAAAATGATGCAAATGTTTAACAGAAAAGAATTTATATCTTATATAGGTACTAAAAACGGAAATAGCTATGTTGAAGGCTTAGCTAATATAGAAAAAATATATAATATAAACATAGATGTCGAATACAGAAAAGATAAATGTCTTAGTCTGTTTCAAAAGATTAAACAAGATAAAGAAAGTACGGGACTCCTTGAAAAATATGTTAACTACTATGAAAATTCAACTGCAATGGAACAACACAAACAGTTCATATCTTGGATGCAGAATCAACCTCGCAAAAATGACTCAACAAAGAAATACAAACTTAAAACAATCACTGATGCAGCAAGAAAATTACAATCCGGCTTGAAAAAACTTGATATACTCAAATATTCAGAAGTCAATTGCTTTACAATCACAGATCCTGCATATTTCGCTGAACTCTATAAAACCTGCTATGAAAAAGCTACCGAATTTGATAAAAAGCAAGGACATCGTGATTTCAGAAATGGTCTTGATTTTTATATGCAATTTCTCAATGAACAAAACAATGTTAACAGCACATCATCAACTAATATGATTGATTTATCCCATATTCCTGCAAAATATAAGGAGAATAAAAAAATGCCTAGAAACATACAAAAAACAGATATAAGCAAAAATACAATTCTTTACGGTCCTCCCGGTACGGGTAAAACATACAATACCATTGTATATGCCGTTGCAATCATTGAGAACAAACTGCTCTCTGACATAAAAAAAGAAAACTATCCAGAGGTTTTAAAAAGATACAATACATATAAAAAGAACGGACTTATAGAGTTTACTACATTCCATCAATCTTATGGTTATGAAGAATTTATTGAAGGTATTAAACCCGTCATAGATAACAGTGAATATGATAATAACAATATTGAGTATTCTATTGAAGACGGCTTATTCAAAGCTTTTTGCAATAAATCTGCTATGTCTGCTACAATGAAAACTAATTTGGATTTAGGACTTAATAAAATGCCTACTATTTGGAAGGTGTCATTATTTTCAACCGGCGACAATCCTACCCGTACAGAATGCCTAGAAAATGGGCACATCCGTATTGGATGGCATGAATATGGTCCCGATATTACTGCTGATACTGACTTTACAAAACGAGGCGGTAAAAATGTATTAAACAGCTTCATCTATAAGATGAAAGTTGGTGACATTGTTTTCTCTTGTTATTCAAATACAACCATTGATGCAATTGGTATTGTAACTGGTGAATACGAATGGTGTGACAAGCAATTTAAAGATGGTCTTAACCGCTTAAGAAATGTAAACTGGATTGTAAAAGGTATAAATGAAGATATTGTCGAGATAAATGGTGGTTCCACTATGACACGTCCCGCCGTTTACAAATTAAAAGTATCTCTTTCCGATGCTTTGTCTCTTATTCAAAAATATTCGCCTTCTATGGTTCAGACAGATGAAAAGAGCAATTATGTGTTTATCATTGATGAAATCAACAGAGGCAATATCAGTAAAATCTTTGGTGAATTAATTACTCTGATTGAACCTTCTAAGCGTATCGAGCAACCTGAAGGTATGAGAGTTAAGTTACCTTATTCACAGCAATTATTTGGTGTTCCTGATAATGTATATATACTTGGAACAATGAATACAGCAGATCGCTCTATTGCAACCATCGATACTGCTTTAAGGCGCCGCTTTCGTTTTAATGAAATGCTTCCCGATGCCAATGTACTTAATGGAATCAATGTTAATAATATTTCTGTATCCGAAATGCTCATACGAATGAATGAGCGAATTTCATTTCTCTATGACAGAGAACACACCATCGGGCACGCATATTTCATTCCACTGAGAAATAACCCTACAATTGAACAGTTGGCAGAAATATTCAAGAATGCTATCATACCTCTTTTACAAGAATATTTCTACGAAGACTATGAAAAAATTCGTCTTGTCTTAGGTGATAACAACAAGGAGAATAAGGAAGAACAATTCATTATTGCTGTTGAAAACAACTACAACAAACTATTTGGAAATGCAGACATTGATTTCGATTCTTCTGTAACATACGAAATCAATCGCACAGCTTTTGACAATATCGAAGCATATCGTTCGATTTAATTATTTTTGAGGTATTATAATGGCTAGAACATATCAAATAACTGAATACGGATCATTTGTGAGAGGTAAAAAAGCTTTAGGAAGCATTTCTTTACCTCCTAATACCTTTGATGCCTTGGAAAATTTTGTGCTTTCTAATAGAACTGAGAACACTGAAGCCTTAGAAATTATGAATATCTCTGCTCGCAAAGATGTTGGCAAAACCATTACAGCTAAGAACTATGTCGGTCTTATCACTATGTATGATGGCACTACCATAGAAATTCTTCCCAAAGTTTTCTCTCATGAAACAGTTACTGAATACAACGTTAAGAAATTACTTATTAATATGCTGAAAACACTTCGCAATGCACCGTTTAAAACCTTACAATCTGCCAACGTTAATATTGAGAAGCTAAACATATTTGAAATTTTTATTCGTATGTTTGTAGATGAAGTATTCTGTATAGTTAAACGTGGGTTGAAGTGTAGTTATGAAACCATTCAATCCAATGAAAATATATTCAAAGGTAAAATAGTATTCACAAATCAAATTAAACATAATTATGCTCACAAGGAACGTAGCTACATAGAATACGATGAATTTAATACGAATCGGTCAGAAAATAAAATTTTAAAATCCACTCTCAACTATCTTTATAAAAATACGACCTCATTCAAGAACAAGTCCGATATAAAAACACTACTTAATGCTTTTTCTAATGTGGATGAATCAAAGAACTACCAGTCTGACTTTTCAAAAATAACTCCTGACAGAAAAACTGCAGACTATAGGACAGCTCTGCTCTGGAGTAAAGTATTTTTAATGGGTAAAAGTTTTACCTCTTTCTCTGGTTCAGAGGTTGCTTTCGCATTATTATTTCCAATGGAAACTCTATTTGAAAGCTACATAGCGGTGCACTTAAAAAAAGCTCTTAATCATTCAAATTATACCCTGTCTGCACAAGATAAAACATACCATCTTTTTGATAGTCCAAAAAAATTTTTGATGAAACCTGATATTGTTATAAAAAATAATAAATCAGATAAGATTTTTATTATGGATACAAAATGGAAAATACTCTCCGATACAAAAGCAAACTATGGTATTTCTCAAGCGGATATGTACCAAATGTATGCATATCAGAAGAAATACGCATCAGAAAATATTACCTTATTATATCCGAAAACTGAAAAAATAGAACAAATTGCAGATATACACTTTTTTTCTGCTGATGGGTGTGAAGTCAAAATCAGATTTATTGATCTGTTTAATTTAAAAGATTCTTTAGAAAAACTAATCAATGAACTGGATAATATATCATAACAAACTCATGCTTAGTTCAAATATCAGACTTATCACACTAAATTTCATATTGTGCGATAAGTCTTTTTTCTCACACATATTTCCTCATATATTTAAGGGCGTTTTTTTCAAGCCTTGATACCTGCGCCTGACTTATAGCAATTTCCTCTGCAACTTCCATTTGTGTTTTACCCTCAAAAAATCTCATCTCAAGTATATGACGCTCTCTCGGATTGAGCTTTTTCATTGCTTCTGACAGTGACAGGTTCTCTATCCATTTTGCATCTGTATTCTTGAGGTCCCTGACCTGATCCATTACATATATGGCATCACCGTCATCGTGAAATACAGGTTCAAACAGCGACACCGGCTCCTGTATGGAATCAAGCGCCAGCACCACATCCTCCTGCGGAAGCTCAAGCTCCTTCGATATTTCAGCTATGGTAGGTTCCCTCTGCAGCTTCCTGCCCAGTGTTTCTTTAGCGGTCAGCGCCTTGTAGGCCGTATCCCTCAGCGACCTTGAAACTCTGATAGAATTATTATCTCTCAGATATCTTCTTATCTCCCCTATAATCATAGGTACGGCATAGGTGGAAAACCTGACTCCGTGGCTTGTGTCGAAATTGTCCAGTGCCTTGATAAGCCCTATGCAGCCCACCTGAAACAGATCGTCGGGGTTTTCACCCCTGTTTCCGAACCTCTGAATTATACTTAGAACAAGACGGAGATTTCCTTTGATAAACTCCTCTCTTGTTTCCATATCCCCCTGCTTTATTTTTTCCATCATAGCTTTCATCTGCTCATCTTTATATACCGGAAGCTTAGATGTGTTCACACCGCATATTTCTACTTTATTAGCCATTGCCCAATACCTGCCTTACAGTCAATTATCTCTATATAAAAGGTTGCTCAATCGGCAGTTTTTTTATTCTGACTAAATCCAAAAGTATCTTCCAAAAAATGCGAAACTGCCATATCTTCGAAATATGACAGTCCGTAACTGATGTTATTTACTTAAAGGTATGCTTACTCTGATTTCTGTACCGTTTCCCGGCTCGCTCTTCATACTTACAGTGCCGTTATGATACGAAACAGCATGCTTTACTATCGAAAGACCAAGCCCCGTACCGCCGGATTCCTTGGAGTGACTTTTGTCCACGCGATAAAATCTTTCAAATACGCGTTCCTGCTGATCCTGCGGAATACCTATTCCGCTGTCCCTGACGGTTATATAGGCATTTTTCTCATCAGAGCTTATATCTATATCCGCAATACCGCCCTCATTATTGTATTTAACCGCATTGTCGCACAGATTGTATATTATCTCATAAAGCAGACGTTTCACACCGTCTACGAATACATGCTCGCCCATAAGCTTCATATTGATATTCTTTGCCTCGCATGCTCCCTCAAGCACACTCTTAACCTCACCTGCAAGCTCGAAAAGGTCAACCTGCTCACTTGGCATCTGTCTGCCCTCATCAAGCTGTGAAAGCCTGATTATATCTTCTATAAGGGTTACAAGCCTTGAGGCTTCCTTTCGTATATGTCCTGTAAATCTAGGCATATCCTCAGGCTTTACCATACCGTTTTCGATAAGCTCTGCGCTGCCTATGATGCCCTGAAGCGGTGTTTTTAATTCGTGGGATACATTTGCAGTAAATTCCCTGCGGTTTCTCTGAGCATTCTGCTGCTCTGTAATATCAAATGCCAGAAGCACAGCTCCCACTGTTTCTCCGCCTGACTCTATCCTGCTTATATCCACCTGATATTCCCTGCTGCCATACTGGGCATAAATCTCGCTGTGTCCTTCCTCGAAAGCGCTCTGAATTGCATTATTGATATTGCAGCTTCTTTCTATACTGAGAAAGCTCTGACCTATGCAGTCGCTGTCGGTTTCAAGGATATTCTGCGCAGCCTCGTTTATGCTTAATACATTTCCCTTATTATCAAGAAGTATCAGCCCCTCTTTCATACTTTCGGTAATCTGAGTAAACTCATCTGTCCTCTGCTTCAGATATCTCATCTGCATTTCAATTTCTTTGTGCTGCTGATTTATTCTGTTAAGCAGCGGTGAAAGCTCCTCATATGTATCGTTTTCGAGAGGTCTGTCAAGGTCAATGCTGTTCATAGGCTCAACTATGCGCTTTGAAATCCTGCGGGCAAGTATTCCCGAAAGTACCAGTGCGGCTATAAGGACTACAAGTATAGGCTGAAGCATTCCGAGAACCAGAAGTCCCGCAGTCGCATAGGTGGTTGAAACTCTAAGCACGCTGCCGTCATCAAGAAGCCTTGCATAGTATGAGGTCTTTTCCATAAGGGTGTCTGAATATCTGCTGCTGCTTCCCTCGCCCTCTGCCAGAGCCCGCTTTACCTCCTGACGGTCCGCGTGGTTTTCCATGCTGTCCGCTCCCGCCTGGGTGTCATAGATTACCTTGCCGTCTGCCTGTATCCATGTGATACGGTATCTTTCGGAGTCTATGTTTTTGAGATAATCCGTACCGTAAAGCTCCACTGCCGATGCCGCTATATCAAGTTCGTCCGCCAGTTTATCCTTTTGTATGTTACTGAAATACTCATACAGGCAGCCCATAATAATTACAATGCTTGCCAGAAGCACCGTACCTGCAACGATGAGTATTGATTTGAAAATTTTCTTTGTCATAATGCAGCCTCCAATCTGTATCCTACATTACGGACTGTTTTAATCATGCTGCCGCAGCTTCCCAGCTTGCGGCGAAGCGTCCTTATATGCATATCCACAGTTCTTGTTTCTCCGCAGTAATCCATACCCCATACTTCATTAAAAAGCTGATCTCTTGTAAACGCCATACCCTGGTGTGAAAGAAACAGCCTCAGAAGCTCAAATTCCTTGTAGGTGAGAGTAATGCGCTCTCCCCCTGCGCTCACCGTATGCTCGTCGACGTTCATAACAATATCCCCCGCCTTTAAAAGCTGGGACTCTGTCTTAGGTCTGCATCTTCTGAGCACCGCCTTGATGCACGACACGAACTCCATAACGCCAAAGGGCTTGGTAAGGTAATAGTCCGCTCCTAAATCAAGTCCCTGTATCTTGTCATATTCCTCGCCCTTTGCAGTAGCCATAACAACCGGTATGTCACAAAGCTCAGGTGAGGCTTTAAGCTGACGCAGAAGCTGTATGCCGTCTGTTCCCGGAAGCATTATATCAAGCACTATAAGCTCGGGCTTTTCGTGCCTTATAGCCTCGCAAAAAGATGCAGAGTCCTCAAATCCTCTCGCCTCAAAGCCTGTGGATTTAAGCGCATATATCTCTATATCTCTTATGCTCGCATCATCTTCTACACACCAGATCATATCTATACCTCCTTGTGCTCTCCCGTAACAGAGAAAATCACCCATTCGGCAATGTTTACAGCGTGATCTCCTATTCGCTCAAAATATTTGGCTATAATCAGTATGTCTATTGCAAATTCACCATTGTCCGGGTCCTCTGCTATGCTTGCTATGAGCTTTTGCTTTATCTGATCGAAATAGCTGTCTACAATGTCGTCGTCCTCTATAACTTTTTTTGCTATAATTATATCATTTTTTACGAAAGCATCAACACTTTCTGTTACCATTTTTATTGTCGCATCAGCCATTTCCTGAAGCAGTCTGCTGTTTCCCGCAGGATACACGTCAATTGAGCATATGATTTCGGCTATGTCCTCCGCCTGATCTCCTATACGCTCCATATCGGTAATCATTTTAAGGGCCGCCGATATCTGTCTTAAATCCCTTGCAACCGGCTGCTGCTGTAATAAAAGCTTAAGGCACAGTGACTCAATAGTGCGTTCCTTTCTGTCTATTTCCGAATCAAGAGGCGCAACCTTTGCCGCAAGCTGTTTATCGTTAGCAAGAAGTGATTCCGAAGCCACCGAAATAGCCTCTTCACACAGCGCACCCATTTCAATAAGCTCTCTGTTAAGCTGCATAAGCTGCTCGTCAAATCTGTTTCTCATTATCCGAACCTCCCTGTAATATAGTCTTCTGTTCTTTTATCCTCAGGCTGTGAAAACAGCTTGTCTGTACTGTCACATTCTATAAGCTCGCCCAGCAGGAAGAAAGCTGTTCTGTCTGAAATACGCACTGCCTGCTGCATATTATGGGTAACCATTATGATTGTGTATTTTTCCTTGAGCTCGCTGCACAGATCCTCAATCTTTGAGGTTGATATAGGGTCAAGGGCGCTTGTAGGCTCATCCATAAGAATTATTTCAGGCTCTACCGCAAGAGCTCTTGCTATGCACAGCCTCTGCTGCTGTCCGCCGGAAAGGCCCAGCGCGTTTTTTTTGAGTCTGTCCTTTACCTCATCCCATATGGCAGCATCTCTTAATGAACGCTCAACAATATCGTCAAGCTTTGCCTTGTTTTTAATTCCGTGAGTACGCGGTCCGTATGCAATATTGTCGTAAACACTCATCGGAAACGGATTGGGTTTCTGAAACACCATTCCGATTTCTCTTCTCAGCTCGTTTACATCAACTGCCGGGTCGAATATATTGTTTCCCTTGTATCTGATTTCTCCTGTGATTTTCACATCCGGAATTAAATCATTCATACGGTTAAGTGTTTTTATAAAGGTTGATTTGCCGCAGCCTGACGGTCCGATAAGAGCCGTAATGCTTTTAGGCGGAATATCTATATTTATATCTTTCAGCGCCTTATGGCTTCCGTACCACAGGCACAGATCCTTTACGGTAATGATATTGTCCATACGCTCCTCCTTATAATTTATATCTATATATGTGTAACTGAAAATTCTATTATGTTAAATGCTTTTTTTCTTTCTGAAATGTCTGCCGACAAGGTCTGCCGCCAGATTAATGATAAGAGTAAGTATCATAAGTATTGCCGCTATTGCAAAGGCAACTCCGAACTCGCCCTGTTCCTTGGCATATACATATAAGGCAACCGTAAGCGTCGCGCCTGCGCTGCCGAGGCCTTCGAATATACCGTACAGCGCATGGGCAAAGCCTGCCGTAAACAGAAGCGCCGCTGACTCTCCGAGTATTCTTCCCACCGAAAGTATGCAGCCGGTTACAACGCCGTCAACACAGCCGGGAAGCACTACCGTACGGATTACACGCCATTTGCCTGCGCCAAGTCCGAATGCTCCCTCTCTGTAGCTTTGCGGTACTGTCTTAAGGCTTTCCTGAGTTGTACGCATTACCGTAGGCAGATTCATTATAACCAGAGTCAGCGCTCCTGCCATCAGCGATGTCTGCATATTAAGAAACTGGCAGAAAAACAGCATACCTACAAGGCCGTATATGATTGACGGTATTCCCGACAGTGTTTCGGCCGCGTATTCTATTGCGGAAACGAGCTTCCTGTTTCCCGCATACTCTGTCAGATAAATGGCCGCGCCTACTCCCAGAGGCAGTACGATTACCAGTGTTGCAAGCACAATGTATATTGTGTTTAATATATCTGGCAGAATACCAATTCTTTCTGAAAGGTAGCTTGGCTCTGTCGAAAGCAGCTCCCACGAAATATTCGGAATACCCTTGACGAATACATATACTATCAGAAAGATTACCAGTGATAAGGTAAGCACCGCCGCTATACCCATCAGAGTCTTCATCACGCCTATGTATATTTTTCTTTTTCGGGATATGTTTTTGCCTGACATAATCAGCCCTCCTTTTCTCTTTTGAGGAAGTAGTTAAGTGTGGCATTTATAAGCATTATAAACAGGAAGAGCACTAGCGCTATCGAAAACAGAGCCTGTCTCTGAAGTCCTGCCGAATATGACATTTCGCTTGCCACCGCCGTTGTAAGAAATCTGACGCTTTCAAACAGCCCCGGCATATTGGGAGCATTTCCCGATACCATCATTACCGCCATAGCCTCTCCTATGGCTCTGCCGACTCCCAGGACCACCGCTGCCGCAATGCCGCTTCTGGCTGCAGGTACCGATACCTTGAAATAGGTTTCCACAGGTGTTGCCCCAAGCGCCAGCGAAGCATCCTCGTATTCCTTTGGTACTGCTTCAAGGGCTGACATTGAAACCTTGATAATCGACGGAAGTATCATAACCGCAAGTACGATTATCGCTGCCAGAAGTCCTGCTCCGTCGGGAATGTTAAATACCTTTCTTATTCCCGGTACAAGCACCAGCATACCTACAAGGCCGTATACTACAGACGGTATTCCCGCCAGCAGACTTACTGCCGACTCTATTACCGCCTTTACCTTTGCAGGCGCTATTTTGGCAAGATATACTGATGTGAGAAATCCTATTGGAACTCCCACCAGTATCGCTCCCGCTGTACCGTATATGCTTGTCAGTATAAACGGCAGTATTCCGTATGACGGCTCTGCTGCGGTAGATGCCCACGTCTTTCCAAACAGAAAATCTATAATCCCTATTTTACCGATAGCAGGTATTCCCGAAATTATCAGATATACTGATATAAGCAGTACAAATCCTACAGTTATAAGGCCCAGGACAAGAAAAATTCCATGTATAATATTTTCAAATAAACGTTTCCTGTTATTCATATCGTTTCCCTCTCAATGGCAAAATTGACGGCTTTGTGCAAGCCGTCTGCTTTGCTTTGTTACTGCGGTACAACTGCGCCGGCCTGTTCAATTATGCCTGCTGCGTCAGGTGATGTAACGAAGTCGAAGAACTTCTGCGCTGTTTCTGATAAGTCTGTTCCCTCTTTTGTTACCAGTACGAAAGGCCTCTGTACAACATAGCTTCCGTCTTTAACTGTAGCTTCTGTAGGTTCTACTCCGTCTACTGCAACTGCCTTAACGCTGTCCTGAAGTGCTGCCAGTGAAGCATATCCTATTGCATCAGGGTTCTGTCCTACTGTAGTGATTACATCTCCTGTTGATGTAAGCTCCTGATTGTATTTGCATTTGTCTTCAGTTCCTGTGATGCTTTCAAATCCGTCCCTTGTGCCGCTTCCTGCTTCACGACCGATAAGTACGATTTCTGCATCATTTCCGCCAACGTCTTTCCAGTTTGTGATTTCACCTGTGTAAATCTTAGCGATATCCTCAGTTGAAAGGTCTGTAACAGGGTTGTCAGGATTTACTACTACTGCGATACCGTCAATAGCAAGGATTGTTTCCTTAAGTCCGCCTGCTTTTTCTTCATCTGTAAGGCTCCTGCTTGAAAGTCCTATGTCGCAGCGTCCCTCTGAAACTGCTGTGATGCCTGAACCTGAGCCTGTAGGGTTGTATGTAAATGTTACTCCGTCATTTGCTTCCATAAAGGATTCGCCTAAAGCTCCGATTACTTTTTCCATTGATGTTGAACCGTCTGTTGAAACTGTTCCTCCTGCGCTGCTTTTTCCGCAGCCTGTGAAAATTGCTGCTGCAAGTGCGATTACAAGTGCAATGCTTAAAATCTTCTTCATAATAAACTCTCCTTTCAGTTACTTTGTTTTTTTCTCTTTTCATCTTACAGTTATTATGATAAACATCTAATGTAAAATGAAAAAGAAACCTAATGTAAAATGTATGTCAAATTTCAAAAAGACAAAAAAAGACCCTGCCCGGCTGTTTTCCACCCGGACAGAGCCATACTGTCACTTCTATATTACCTGTTCTTCAAATTCCTCTCTCATTCGCGCCAGCACCCGTTTTTCTATTCTGGACACCTGCACCTGCGACACTCCTATGACCTTTGCCGTCTGGTCCTGTGTCATATCCCTGAAATACCTTAAAACAATTACCTGCCTTTCTCTAAGGGGCAGGCTGCCGATTATACCCTTGAGCTGAATAATGTCTATGTTCTTTTCTTCCTCATGCGCATAGGACTCGCATATGTCCTCAGGTCTGTTTTCATTGTCAAGACTCTCTATGTTTACAAGCGCATCCTCTGCCTCCTGCATTTGCAGAATATATTCACAGCTTGTCCCCATACGCTCCGCAAGCTCTGTAATTTTAGGCGACCTGCCCTCACTTCGGTAAAACTCCTCCTCTTCAAGCTTCATTCTGCGTATGTCCTGCTTAATCTGCCTTGAAACCTTGATGCGTCCGTCATCTCTTATGTACTTCCTTATTTCGCCCATAATCATCGGTACCGCATAGGTTGAAAACATTACATCAAACTCTGTGTTAAACCTCTCCACAGCCTTTATAAGGCCTATGAAGCCTATCTGCACAAGATCCTCAGCCTCATAGCCCATTGATGCAAATTTAAAGGCCGCTTTTCTGACAAGGCCTGTGTTGTCAAGTATTATCTGCTCCTTTGCCTGTTCGTTTCCTTTCTGTGCTTCTTCTATAAGTGCGTATATATCCTCTTTAGCTCTGGGTATGTATTTATCGCCCAACAGAGTATGCCAGGCTTTTGGTCATAACAACTTCTGTCCCCTCACCGGGCTGTGAAACAACATCAATGCTGTCCATAAAGCTTTCCATAACCGTAAAGCCCATACCTGACCTTTCTTCAAAATCTCCGGTTGTAAACAGCGGTCTTCTGGCCTGCTCAATGTTTTCAATGCCTCTGCCCTTATCTGCAACCTTTATGTACAGTTTTCTGTCATAAGATATTTTACATTCAAGAGTTATTATGCCTTTGGGATTTTCTTCATAGCCGTGCACTATGCAGTTGGTTACAGCCTCCGATACTGCCGTTTTTATCTCGGCAAGTTCTTCCACCTCCGGGTCCAGATACAGTATAAAGGCCGCAACTGCATTTCTTGCCAGCATTTCATTTACAGGTACTGATCTGAAGCTTATTTCCATCTCATTTTCATAATTCATATCACACCCTCCACTCTCTGTATAATTTTAAAAATGCCTGCCATATCAAGTATTTTTCTCATATATTCACTCTCACCGGTTATATATACTCTGCCGCCCTTTTCGCTTGCTCTGTTGTATCTGCCGAGTATGACTCCTATTCCGGAGCTGTCCATAAACTCAACTCTGTTCATATCAAATACAATATCTGTGCAGCGGCTTTCCTCATAGGCATCATCTATCTGTTTTCTTACTGCCGCCGCGCTGTGATGATCTATCTCTCCCGCCGGCGCTGCAATAAGGGTGTTTTTGTTCACCGTAATTTTTACTTCCATAAAAAAGCCCCCTTTCCTCTCAATTATATACCCTGAAAAAGAGTATGTCCCTGAAAGAAAAAGGGGGAAATCTTCTAGTTTTGCCGATTATCAAGGTTTTATGTCGATAATCTCCATTTTTTCAACTGCCGCCTCAACCAGCGCGTCCACATCAAGCTTTGACTCCGACTCAAGAATTTTTTCAAGCTTAGGCTTGGTCGCCGGGTGCTTTGGTAAAAATACGGTGCAGCAGTCCTCATAAGGCATAATTGAAGTTTCAAATGTACCTATGTCCTTGGCTTTCTGAATGATGTCCACCTTGTCAAGCGCGATAAGAGGTCTCATTACAGGCATTTTGACTGTCGCATCGGTAACCACCAGAGCCTCTGCGGTCTGGCTTGCAACCTGTCCTAAATTCTCACCTGTTATAAGCATTGTGCAGCCTGATTTCTGCGCAACCTTTTCGGCTATTCTCATCATAAATCTTCTTACAAGAATTGTGGTTTCCTCCTCAGGACAGTTCTCGACTATCTGCTCCTGTATAGGCAGAAGATTTATTACGTTCATTTTAAATCTGCCGCAGTACTGGGCAATAATACGCGCAAGATCCTCAACCTTTTCCTGCGCTCTCTGGCTTGTATAAGGATATGAATGAAAATGCACAGCCTCTATAAGCATACCGCGCTTTGCCATCATCCACGCAGCTACAGGTGAGTCTATGCCACCTGAAAGCAATACCATGCCCTTACCGTTGGTTCCCAGAGGAAGTCCTCCAAATCCCGATATTTTCTGTTCAAATACATAGGATTTGTCTTTGCGGAGATCAACAAACAGAACGCAGTCGGGATTGTGCACATCCACTTTGAGCACCTTGCAGCCCACAAGCACCTTTGCGCCTATAATTCTGGCAATCTCCGGTGATTTGACAGGGAAGTTCTTGTCCGCTCTCTTGGCGTCAACCTTGAAAGTTTTAATTCCTTTTTTCTCTATGAGATCCATCATAAGGGCAACTGCCGCATCTCCTATTGAGTTAAGCTCCGACTCACATTCAAGAGCAGGGCTTATTGATGCAACGCCGAACACCTTTGAAATCTCCCCTATAATCATTTCGGGGTCGTGTTTTTTGTCGGCTCTTACGAATATAAGTCCCTCGTGTCTGTAGGCTTCAACATTGTCAAATTTCTTCAGCAGCTTTTTAATTCTGTTTACAAGCATTTTTTCAAAGTACGGCTTGTTCATTCCCTTGAGGGCAACCTCACCGCATCTTACAATAAATATGTTCTGTTCATTCATCTTGAAATTCTCCTATCTGAAAGTTCCCAGTCTGCGAAAACGCTTAACTATAGCCGTAAGGTTTTCGAGAACATAGTCCATTTCCTCTATGGTATTAAACTCACTGAAGCTAAATCTCAGTGTTCCCTCGATTTCTCTGTCTGTAAGACCTATTGCCTTGAGCACATGGCTCTGTCCGTGTTTGTTTGAGGAGCAGGCTGAGCCTGTCGATACATATATGCCGCAGTCCTCAAGCATATGAAGAAGCACTTCTCCTCTGGTGCCCGGAAAAGAAATATTAAGCACTGACGGACAGCCGTCCTCCGGACTGTTTACCTTAATATCGGAAATGCTGCCTCTGATGCCCTCAAGCAGATGCGCTCTTGCGGCTTTCATATTATCGGTCCTTGTTTTTATATTGGTATATGAAATATCCGCCGCCACTCCAAAACCCGCAATAGCAGGAACATTTTCGGTGCCTGACCTCATATTTTTTTCCTGTCCGCCACCCATTATATACGGACTGACATTTACGCCTTTGCGGACATATATCGCTCCTATGCCTTTAGGACCGTGTATTTTGTGGCCGCTTACGGAAATCATATCAATATCCGTACCGCCTGCATTGATATCCACCTTGCCGTATGACTGAACCGCATCGGAATGAAAAAGCGCATTGCCCTTGAGCTTTGATATTTCGGCTATGGGGTTGATGCTGCCAAGCTCATTGTTGACATGCATAACGGATATAAGGATTGTGTTGTCATTTACTGCGCTTTTGAGCTGCTCAAGATCTATGCAGCCCTTGCTGTCAACATCAATATATACCACTTCAAATCCCTGTTTCTCCATGTAGGCGCAGGGCTCAAGCACCGCAGGGTGCTCTGTCTTTGTGGTTATAATTCTGTTTCCCGCTCTCCTTCTGGCCTGCGCCCCTTTTATAATTGCCATATTGTCGGCTTCCGTACCGCCTGATGTAAAATATATTTCACCGGCAGGCGCTCCGAGGCCTTTTGCAACCGCTGCTCTTGCTTCCTTGACAGCTTTCTCTGCATTAAGACCAAGCCCGTGCAGCGATGACGGGTTGCCGTAATCCTCTGTCATATAAAGAACTGCCCTGTCCACTGCCTCACGATACGGTTTGGTTGTGGAACTGTTATCTAAATATACTATCATACTTTCCTCTTTAAAAACTTAAAGGGCAGTCTTGCTGCCCCTAGTCTGTTATTTTGCATAGTCTGTAGCTCTTGTTTCTCTCAGAACATTTACTTTAATCTGTCCCGGATATTCAAGCTCTGATTCGATTTTTTTGGAAATCTCTCTTGCTAAGAATACGATTTCCTCGTCATTAACCTCGTCAGGTTTGGCGATAACTCTGATTTCTCTGCCAGCCTGTATAGCAAATGACTTGTCAACTCCCGGAGTTGTATTTGCAATATCCTCAAGCTTTTCGAGTCTCTGAATATATGTTTCAAGAGTTTCTCTTCTTGCTCCCGGTCTTGCAGCTGATAATGCATCTGCTGCCGCTACTAAAACAGCTTCCATAGTCTTTGGCTCATAATCGCCGTGATGAGCTGCCATGCCGTCTATTACCGCCTGTGACTCCTTGTACTTCTTGAGAAGCTCCATACCGAGATCTACGTGAGTACCTTCTTTTTCGTGGTCTACGGCTTTGCCTATGTCGTGAAGAAGTCCTGCGCGTTTGGCAAGCCTTGTGTCAAGACCAAGCTCTCCTGCCATAAGTCCGGCAAGGTGCGCAACCTCGATTGAATGTTTCAGTACATTCTGTCCGTATGAAGTTCTGTATTTGAGTCTGCCCAGCATTTTTACAAGCTCAGGGTGAAGATTGTGTATACCAACCTCGAATGTAGCCTGCTCGCCGGCGTCCTTGATAATAGCGTTTACTTCTTTTTGCGCCTTTTCGACTGTTTCTTCTATTCTTGCAGGGTGAATTCTACCGTCAACAATCAGCTTGGAAAGAGTAATTCTTGCGACCTCTCTTCTGACAGGGTCAAAACCTGAAAGAATAACTGCCTCAGGTGTATCATCAATAATGAGGTCTATACCTGTCAGAGTTTCGATTGCTCTGATGTTACGTCCCTCTCTGCCTATAATTCTGCCCTTCATCTCATCGTTAGGCAACGGCACTACCGATACCGTACTCTCTGCAACGTGGTCCGCCGCGCATCTCTGTATGGCACCTGTAATGATTTCCTTGGCTTTCTTGTCAGCCTCCTCTTTTGCTTTGGCCTCTATGTCCTTAATCATCACAGAAGCCTCGTGTCTGATTTCTTTTTCGGTATTGGCAAGAAGTATCTCCTTTGCCTCATCTACAGAGTAGCCGGAGATTTTTTCAAGCTCGGCCATTTCTCTCTCAATGACTTTATCAAGTTCCTTGCCCTTTTCGATAAGGTTGTTTTCCTTATTAGTAATGCTTTCTTCTTTTCTTTCGATGTTTTCAACCTTTTTGTCGATGTAGTCTTCCTTCTGATTTAATCTCTTTTCCTGACGCTGAAGCTCCCCTCTTCTTTCGCGAACGTCCCTTTCTGCTTCGCTACGCATTCTGTGGATTTCTTCCTTTGCCTCAAGGGTCATTTCTTTTTTAATTGTTTCTGCCTTATTCTCGGCATCTAATACTAGATTTCTGGCTTTTGTTTCAGCACTTCCTATTGTCTTTTCAGCAATGTTTTTTCTTAGTATATAACCAACTAATAAACCAATGGCAAGGGCAAGAATACCAACGATGATAGCGACAATAATCACTGTCTTCATTGAAGCCCTCCTCTTATCTTTATGTTCTAATATAATCAATTAATCTCTGTAAATCGCTATACTATTTACAGAAAAAGTCGCATTACAATAATTAAATCTTGATATATATTGACAATGTATATTATAATGGTTAAGTTAATAGTAGTCAAGCAAGAAGGGGATAAGGAATGAATTATTTTCGCACGCTTTTAAAAAATGCAGACAAAACGCTGCTTATACTGCCGGTTATATTCGCAGTAATAAGTATACTGATGATAAGCAGCACATATTATGACAACGGCTTTGTACTTTCAAAGTCGGTAATTGTACAGGCGGCGGCATATGTTCTGGGATTCATATGCATGTTTTTCCTGATGTATATAGACTATCAGTTCTTTATAACTATTGAGAAGCCTCTATATATAGGCTCCATACTGTTTCTGCTTACGGTATATATTCCGGGGCTGGGCTATGAGCAGTTCGGAGCGAGGTCATGGATTAATCTGGGGTTCACAACTTTCCAGCCATCTGAGATAGTCAAGATTACATTTGTGCTTCTGTTTGCAATGTATCTGGCAAGAAACAGGCAGTCCATGCAGTATTTCAAGGGCTTCATCAAGGCGTTTCTGTATGCGGCGCCGTTTATTGCAATCATTGCCAAGGAGGATATGGGTTCAGGACTTGTATTCTGTTCCATATGGATACTGATGGTGTTCTTCGGAGGCATAGATTACAAAATCCTGTGCAGGACAGCTCTCGCATTTATAGTTTCGCTGCCGATACTGTTCAGGTTCCTTGACGATTATCAGAAGCAGAGAATTACGGCTTTCCTGCATCCTGATGATACAAGCATAGAGGCGACCTATCAGGTATTGCAGGCAAAGACGGCAATAGGCTCCGGCGGATTTTTCGGCAAGGGTCTGTTTCAGGGCGATCTCAAAACCCTCGACTTCCTGCCGGTTCAGACATCTGACTTCATATATGCTGTAATATGTGAGGAATTCGGTTTCCTCGGAGGCTTTGCAGTGATATGTCTTTATGCCGTATTTATCTACAGAACAGCTCTGACCTGTCATCTGGCGGGAGATTTGTACAGCGGACTTATCGTTGCGGGATTTCTCGGAATGTTCGTATTCCAGATATTTGAGAACATAGGTATGACAATGGGCGTAATGCCTGTAACAGGCATCACACTTCCGTTTATATCCTACGGAGGCTCGTCCATTGTGTCAAATATGATGGCGCTGGGGCTGATACTCAATGTAAATGTCAGAAGCAATTTATATAACTATTAAAAAATCGCCCTTGCGGCGATTTTACTTTGGAGGTAATTATGTACGATACAGTAATATTTGATATGGACGGCACACTTTTAGATACTCTCGACGATCTGACTTCTGCCGTAAATCATACTCTGGAGCAGTATAACTACCCGGTTCACACAAAGGAAGAAGTTCGCTCGTTTATAGGAAACGGCATCAGCAGACTTATGAAAAATGCCACACCGGACGACATAGACGATGAAACCTTTGACAGAGTGTTTCACTCATTCAAGGAATACTACACAGCCCACCCGGTTATACACACAGAGCCTTTTTCAGGTATTTTGCCTATGCTCAAAACCCTGCAGCAGAAGGGCATAAAAACAGCCATAGTATCAAACAAGAATATTGAAGCCGTAAAGGCTCTTAATGACCACTTTTTCAGTGACTATATCAGAATCGCCATAGGTGAAAAGGACGGCATAAGAAGAAAGCCTTACCCGGACACTCTGTTTGAGGCTATGAGGCTTTTAGACGCAGGTAAAACTCTCTATGTTGGGGACTCTGTTGTAGACAAGCAGACAGCAGACAATGCAGGTGTTGACTGCGTGCTTGTACGCTGGGGCTACGGCAGCGACATTGACAGCCTGCATCCGGCCGCTATAATAGATAAGCCCGATGACCTTTTAGATATGCTGTAAATTTTAAATATATCACAAAAATTTAATATATATGTTTTCTATTTTGTCAAGCCCCCTAAAAGTATTGGAATTTCAATAGTTAAATCATTACAAATTTATTTTATAAAAGGAATTGACGGTAAAAACAGGGTGTAGTAAAATAGTATCATAGAAAAATTCTAAAAACGCACAGATAAGCCGTTTAGGCTGAATTAAGTTTCAGCTTAAGCGGTTTTTTTATTGTGCGTTTTTTGCTTTCAGTAAATCAAAAAATAGGAGGTAAAACAGATGGAAGCAGAAAAAGCAAAAGTAAACAGAGAATTTAAAGACGGTATGTTCAGAACTCTCTTTAACGACAAAGAGAAAATGCTGGAGCTCTACAACGCGGTAAGTGAGGAGCAGATGGGAAAGGAGGCGATAGATGATATAGAAACACTTACCATAGAAACGCCACTATACATAGGTAGCAGGAACGACCTTGCTTTTTTAATTGACGGCAAGAGTATGTTTTTCTGTGAGCAGCAGTCAACCAGATCAGGAAATATGGCGCTCAGACTGTCATCATATTTCGGCAAAACACTTGATATGATGTTTGGAAGTGAAATATATGGAACAAGGAAACTGAAGATGGCTCCGCCTTCATTTTTCGTTCTTATTTTTGGAGATAAAGACACACCGGAGCTTCAGGTGGAGCCGCTTTCAAGGCATTTTACAGAAAATGCACCGGAAAATTCAATAGAACTTGTGGTAAACGTCTATAATATATGTTATTCTGAAAACAACAGATTACTGAAAAGAAGCAAGACCCTTAGAGAATACAGTATGTTCATATATTTTGTGAATGAATATCTTGACAGGGAAATGAGCCTTGAGGAAGCAGTGGCAGCTTCGGTAAAGAGAGCAAAGAAAGAAGGTATTCTTGTGGATTTTCTTAATAAGTATGCGACGGAGGTAGAGGGTATGCTTACAGGAATAACAGTAGAGAAATACGGAGAGGTTATGAAGAAAGAGGGCTTTGAAGACGGCAAAGCGGCAGGTATTGCACAGGGCGAGGCTTCCGGCAGAGCAGAGCGTGAGCGCGAGATGGCTAAAGCTTTAAAGGTGAAAGGTGTCAGTATTGACATCATTGCTGAAACATCAGGTTTGCCTGTAGAGGAAATAGAGAAGCTGTGATAAATGACCTAGTTAATCTTAAGGCTAAGATGTTTGTATATGTTGGCAAGAGACTCTGATAGCACAGACTGAATTAAAACGGTGCAGATACGGAGTCAGAAGCTGGAGTAAATAAATCAACCTTAATAACGAGGGCGGTCAGAAATGGCCGCCTGTTATAATGTTTTTTTAAGGAGGCAGATATTTCTAATATGTGGTTAAAATATACGTTTGGTTTACAAATAGGCTGTAAAACAGTACATATATGCTGCTGGATTTGCTTTTGAGGCTAAATTGTGGTGTTTTTTTGGCTGTTAAATGAAAAATAGGCAGATTCACTTGACGACTGTGGCAAAAGTGTGGTAAACTTAGTGCATATTAAGGCAGAAGAGTGCCAAAAGGAGATTAATTTATGAAATCAAAGTTATTAGCGATAACTCTTTCACTTGCAATAATATTCACAATGGGAATTTACACACCTGCATTCGGTGCAGAGGATATATCAAACGAAGAAGCACAGACTCAGATAGACGTTGACGGCGAGGTTGACACAGACCCTGCCGACGAAGATGAAATAGACGAGGGTTTTGAAGACGGCGATGAGGATGCGGACGCTCCTGTAGAGGAGGATGATGATCCTATCGAGCTTGATGCACCGTCAAAGGTTAAGGCAAAGGCTCTTGGCAAAAGCTCAATCAAAATCACATGGTCGGCTGTAGACGGAGCAGAGGGCTACAAGGTTTACTGCTACAACAAGTCAAGCCGTACATACAAGAGAATTGCAACAGTAAAGGATAGAGATTATACTCACAAGGGTCTTGCTGCAGACACAAGAAAGGTTTACAAGGTGGCAGCATACGCTCACGATGATAGTGGCAAAGAGGTAGTAGGTGACAGATCCAAAAAGGCAAGCGCAACTACTGATGATAACGATGATGTTACAAAGCTTATGAAAACAGCAAAGAACAAACTGGGCTGCTCATATCGTGCAGGAGCTCAGGGACCAAGCAGCTTTGACTGTTCAGGATTTGTATACTACACTTTCAAAAAAGCAGATGTAGGCAAAAAGACAGTTGTAAGATCATCAGCTCAGGGACAGTATGCATCACTTAAGAAATACAGCGTTGGCAAGAGTATGTCAAACGCTAAGGTGGGAGATATCATATTCTTCTCAGCAAGCGGTACAACATCAGGCATCAACCACGTTGGTATATATGCCGGCGGCGGCAAGGTTGTACACGCAGGTTCATACAGAACAGGCGTATGCTACGGCAAAATCAGCCAGCTTTCAAATTGCGGACGTAAGGTTTGCGCAATAGTAAGAAACGTATAAATTTAAAATCACTAGCCTGCGTGGACTTCACGCAGGCTGTTTTTAAAGTGTGTAGGAAATATGCAGTACAGAAATATAACAGACGGCAGAATATCGGCGCTGGGATTCGGAGGTCTCAGATTTCCCGAGCAGGAGGGGAGACCGGGAATTATAGACAGAAAAAAGGCTCAGCCTGTTGTTGATGCGGCAATTTCCTGCGGCATTAACTGTTTTGATACGGCCTATTCCTATCAGGACGGAGATTCCGAAAGATTCCTGGGAGAAACACTTGCAGGATATCCGAGAAATGAGTATCTGCTTTCTACCAAATTTTATGTGGCATACAGCGAGGATATATAGGCTGTATTTGAGGAGCAGCTTGAAAGATGCCGCACAGATTACTTTGATTTCTATATACTTCACTGTCTTGACGAGGAAACAATAGAGCCGTATATGGATGAGGACAGAGATTACCTCGGTTATCTCATCAGACAAAAAGAGGCGGGGCGCATAAGAAACATTGGCTTTTCATCACACGCAAAGACTGAAACTCTTAAACGGTTTCTGGATTGGTACGACAGATTTGATATGGCGCCTATACAGCTTAACTATCTTGACTGGAAGCTGCTTGACGGTTGCAGCCAGTATGAAATACTCAAAGAACATAACATACCGGTATGGGTAATGGAGCCTATGAAAGGCGGAATTCTTTCTGCTCTGAATGAAGAAGCAGCAGGCATTTTAAAAGCGGAGGCGCCATCGGCGAGCATTTCCTCGTGGGGCTTCAGATTTCTGTACAGCCTCGATAATGTACAGACAGTATTAAGCGGTATGTCGTCGGTAGAGCAGGTAAAAGAGAATGCAGAGCTGTTTGACAGACTGATGTCTCTTGACGAAAACGAAATGAAAACCCTTATGAAAGCCTCTGATGTGTTTATAAAGGGTATGGGAGTTCCATGTTCAGGCTGCGGATATTGCAGAGGCCTGTGTCCGGTGGGAATTGATATTCCCCTCATGATAAAGGCTTTTAATGAACACAGCGTAGGCGGAGAAACGTGGAAAATAGAAGGACTTTCATGTGCAGTACCTGCTTCCGAATGTGTATCATGCGGAGCCTGCGTGAAGCGCTGTCCTCAGAATATACAGATACCGGAATTTCTGGAGAGGTTTAATCTGCAGGAAACCATAGTGACAGTAGATGCAATAGGCGGATGCAGAAGAGTGATAGAGGCAATAGAAACAAGAGGAGAAGCTATGTGATACCGGTAAAGGAGAATCAGCTGGGGTTTCTGAGGGCGATAAAGGAGAAGGTAAAAGAACTTGAGGAGAGCAGGACATATGTGATAACCAATCTTGAGGGTATAGATGCGGAAACGTTGCTGAAGATAAAAAGAAGTCACCGGAATATAGAGGCGCAGCACTGGGTGCTGGATGTGCAGCTTAAAGAGGATGGAAAAACGGCAAGGAAAGGGAATGCGGTGCCGACCGCGGCAACACTGAGAAGATTCTGTCTTGCAGTAAGAAAGCACGACATAGAATATTCAGGAAAGCCAGCAAAGAGATTTTTTATGGCAAACAATCATGACATTGCAAGAATAGGTAAATTACAGTTGATATTTCACATATTTTAGGAAATTTAATAACTGTTATATTTGATTATCAA